>JGI24159J19872_10001111_pt1 | contig 28427 bp, 18 predicted proteins | sample Ectturendosymbi4_FD_19872 | JGI IMG/M metagenome (IMG submission 19872)
GAACATTAATTCTACTTGGTAAATCTGAAAAATAAAAAGAATTGATTAATTATTTCAAAAGTTATTAAAGTTTAGGTGATGACGGTTTTTTTTGTGTCACCCTGGTATAACAAATAAAAAAATAGACTCGCACGTCAACCGCCATGTGCTGAAACTTTCACTGGAAAAAGTTCCTGTCATTTTTCTTTCAGCGGATCACTTAAGACGGGCACATAAAAAATACATTGAAAATAAGGTTATATCAGGAAACAATTTGGCTTGGACTGTTGCTGCATTCGAGCAGGCCATTCGAGGTACATTTTCAAGGAACGTTAACGGTCCATGAGTAGGTGTAGAAGCAGGAAAATGTTTGAGGGTGCGAAGGATTTTTGCCCGAATTTACCCTAACCTGCCAGAAAAAAACTAAAATAAATGACCTCCAAAAAAGAAACAACAAAGGTTTGCACTTTGATTTTGGGCGCCATTTAAAAAAAATAAATATATGTCAAGTGTTGCAGTTGACTGCATCGCCTTGAACTACTGAGGCAAGCAACAAGAGAAAGGTGGCAATTCGGGGCATTAACTAACAGGAAAGCAAACAGCAGCAATGGAGATCCGTCACTGACTTCACTCTGCTACTACTAGGTTGCACTATCACTATATAGGGATAAGTGAACTACGATAATTCGCTTGTGGTGACTATCACAGTGACTTGTTACTCATGGGCACCATCTAGCGGTGAACATTTATTTACATGTGGCGCCATCTACCGACCGCCACACAAGCGATTTTGCGAAGGTTTTTACACATTTTGTCCAAATTTCCACAGATTTTGCCCGGATTTTCAGCAAATCAAACTTTTGGGGGTGGGCTTGCACGCCCGCCTCCAACACCACTGGGGCCATCTGTTTTGGCTTCTCGGGCCAAGGTTCACACATTCTTGCATCAACGCAACTGTGGGCCATCAGCAGCGCAGCCGTTCTTCCGTTACAGCTGAACTACTCGACTGGTAACGTGCTGGGAAATACGTTTGGCGATGGCTATTTCACGAATCAGTGCATCACCTCACATAATTGTTCATAAAGAAATGTAACAGTAGTTGGAAAATATGACGTACAGCCAAATTCTGACTACAGATTCGGAATCGGGGAACTGAAGCAATTGTCTAATGAGATCACCGCCTTATCTCTAACTCTAACTGATATAAAAGCATTAATCTTTTGTCATGAAATAGGAGGCAATTTGCGTACGTGAACCGCGGACCACTGATTCACACTGACGAAGCGAACCTCGGTTGGGAACCACTGCTTAAGGCTAAACATCCGATAGTTCCGCTTGAACGTTAAATAAAGAGTGGTTTTGTTGTGCATCTAATCACTAATGTGTCAGTTTTCTTAATTTCCCAATCACCTGTAATCATAAAAGAATCCCAAGAGTTGTCAAAAACACAATCAAGCTTACGCAAAAATATTTTCCTGCTAATCTGGATTTTATAAAAAAAAAACTTGAAGAATTGGGTGATAGAGAAGCGAATTAATGTACTGATTTAAAATCTATTTGGAAGAAAAACGATTGCTGTTAATTGCGGATAACAAAGTTAAAAGGCACCAGTGGGATTCGAACCCACGATCTCCTGTTTACTAGACAGGCGCTGTAACCGCTTAGCCATGGCGCCGCGCGTTATTATTGGCCGTAATATAGTAAAAGTACCTTAGGAAAATGCTACAAACTTTGCAATAACCATTTTGCAAGCTGAGTTTCATGAGTTCTAGTTAGTTTGGGTGTTTTTTCGTGATAAACGAATCCCAAATCAGGAGTTGCTAGTGTAGTTTGCCCTGGTGAAACAACAGTGCTCTGATTTCTGACTCAAGCCGATGTTTTCTTTTTGGAATTTTTTTGCTGTATTACTTTTCCTTTCATCCTGTAAAATTGTTTAGTACTAGTAGGACCACAAAAACTCATTAGTCTGTGTACATTATTCAGTGCTGTGACAATACGGTTGTTTGTGGCCCCTAGAACAGTTTTTGCTTAATGGTGTCCCCATGCCTCAGAACAGCCACATCGTGCGTAGATGAAATACAGAAATGAGATTGCATAATCTGCACCGCGCATATTCGGATTGCAAATCATCTTCTTGAACCGCCCTGAGCTGTTCTCTTTCGATTCGAGATTTCAGTAACAAATCAATGTGCATTCGGACGTTTGTGGTTTGTGGTCCGTCAATTGTATTGCAATTGAAGCAACATTTATCTTGTTTGAAATTTAGGCAAATGTTCGAGACAAAAATTGACAAAAATTGACAAAATTGACTGAATATGAGTGAATATGAGCGATAGGATGCAACCTTTTCGTGACCAGGTTGGCACTCTCATTCTTTGTCTTTGTTCCTTGATAGTTTCTGTTGTTACTGTGACGTTGATGACTTCTGCGAAAACAATGTACAGTAGAATTCACTTATAACGACTTCGGCTATAACGACATTTCGCCTACAACAACGCTTTTTCGTCGGTCCCGGCAGAATTCCCATCTTTGATGTTCATTCGATATCGTCACTTCGCCTATAGCGACGCTTTTTGTCGGTCCCAGTAGAATATTTTGTTCGTTTATATAAACGACAGTTGCAAGTTTTCTTTACAGTTTGAAGTTTGAACCAAGTGCAAGCTCGGAAATGTGTAGCCACCATCAAACTTTTTATGACCGAATGTGAACGCAGTTACGTCAAGCGGTCAATCGTTGAGCCGTGTCACGTGTGACGTAACAATGGTACTGTATCAAGGATTGCGTCATCAGCAACAATGGAGGAAAATCGTTACATGAGTTTTACTGTACATTACTGTTAAGACTGTGGTCAGTTTGATCGTTAGTCTTAATGGAGAAGTGCATAAATTGTCGAACAAAAGAAGCAGTACTCCATTATGGCAAAAGTATGACATCGTTGTTCCGCTCAATAGCGAAAATGGTACAAAAGTGGCAAAAGTTGCAAAAAATTTCGATATTTTAACAATGACGTTGACTACAGTTTTGAAAAATAAAGAAAAAATAATTTATGAGTTTTTCTTGTCAGGGTATGGGCGAAACCACGATACAGTAAGCGGCAATCCTAATCAAAGAACACTTTTAAACGCTTGGCAGGCCCTGGCACTGAACTAAAAGTCATTTACGAAAGATTTATTGTAGTTCGGCTATAATGACAGTTCGCCTATAACGATGCTTTGTCTCAGGTCCATGAAGCGACGTTATGTGGCAATTCTACTGAATTATGCCAAGAGTATGGTTTCTGCTAAGATCCTGCGTATACAATATGGACAACTGTTTCCGCAGGTGGCGATTACGTGAAGTTTGGATTTCCTGTAGCGTTCGCGATCACGCAACTCGCATGGGGAGGGCTGGAATTCGCAGGCGGCTATTTGCAAGCGGAAGAAACAATAAACTTATTTAAAGCAATAAAGTGGGGGACGGATTACTTTGTGAAAGCTCATTCTGAGGCAAATGTCCTGTATGGAATGGTACGAATGCTTAGAGTTACTATAGTTTTATGCTTGTGGGAAAATAAGCTGTTGTTGAGTAGTCAGTCTTTACAATGCATGATGCGCCAGATTGCTGATGAAAGTTGGCAGAGTCGACTTACATGAAGTACTGCATTTTTTAAATGAAGTTTTGCCACGTATTTTTTATTTCGAAGGCAAAACTTCATGTAGCATGAAGTACTGCATTTTTATGACAAAAAGGCAAATTGATTACTAAAAAACTTAACTGCGGTCGGAATTGTACGGTTGGTACCAAGTCTGTATATTAGAACTTAGGCGACCGAGGCAAACTCTCAGAACACCCTGGCCCCGAAACTAAACATTACAGTTCTTGACGGCCGATCTAAACTCAATGAATGAGGATGTCCTAGCATTATAAGAGGTTTTACAAGTTTGCAGACTGCGATTCAGTCGTACACTACGATTCAAAACTTAAACTTTTATTATCAACACGACGCGTCCTGGGTTATTGGCAACAGCAAGCGGAAGGTGGTGATACAATGAAAGAACATCGCAAAGTTCACTCATATATGTGCTTGGTTAAACCTTGAAAAATAGTTCGCGGATGGAGGGAAAAAATCGCATTTTCAAAAAAATGTTTTTTAGCTCCACTGGCATAAACTGACCTATGAATTGCTGCTGCAAGACACGGACAAACATTCTTGAGTGTTTTTTGATTACGGGACTTCTTTTTGCACGGCAACTGCAGGTTGGCGACCCAGCGATCGACCATGGAGAATGGGAGAGCAGCCATAATATCAAGTGGAGGCGACCGGCATTTAAACTTACCGAGGCCGAACCAGGCTCTGATGTTGCCGCGGAAACCGCAGCGGCGTTGGCTGCAAGCGCCGTTCTTTTTTCTTCATCTGGTTAGTGTTGTTGTTCAATGCGCAGAGAACTCGGCATTTGCAAACGAGCCGACTCGATTCAAACGAAGATGCAAGCACGCCTTCGTAAAAAATTAAAAGCGCTTGAAAAATTATCTTTCTGAGCAGAATTATACGAATACGTCGCCACGGGTAATTTCAACAGTTCAAAACAGTCGGAACATTCTACAGAGCGGTTTGAAACGTGTGTAGAAAGCATCAGAAGCTTCGAGGAATAGTTCGACGCAGCTGGTTCGTCATCTAGACTAATTCAACTTGGCTTCCCTAGCTGCTCACGGTGCAAAATTGTTTTCTCCTGTTGGGCAGTAAGCTTAGCGCATAATTTCGCGCTCAGCTGTTTACGCTTCGCACGTTTGTCGACGTGGGTGGTAATTACCCTGAATACCTTATTTATTTGGAAATGACCTGTAAGCCAAAGTAGGAGAAACCACGTCAACGCCCGCGTTGAACATAAACTTCTGCTCTGTTCAATCGCTCAATTAGGCACATGTGTCACCGCGTGCTTCCACTCATCTTTTCCCTAATCACTAATTACGCATCGTGGGTTCGAACAATATTACAAGGCGTTGATGTAGGCGCTTTCAGAGTACTTTTGCTGTAAGTGTAAAGTGACTTACGTGGCAAAACTTCATTTAAAAAATAAACGTCAGACGTTGACCACCAACGCGCGCTTTGATCAAAACGCAGTTTTGTTATGTAATGTTATGTTTAAAAAAACAAGTCTCCTGCTAAAAGATGCTATATCAGAAAGTCGTTCACGATAGTGGTGTTTTTTACACAACATATGTCCAAAACGTAAGCATACTTAAAAAATAACGTTTGTTGAAAGCATTGAAAGTTGGAAATTCCATGTTGTTTGCGGTTGGAGACAATGAACTGCTTTTGTTGAGTTATGAAACTAGCATTGGTCATTAACTGGCTGTGGCCGAGGCTCTACCTATAAAACATAAATACCTCAACGATAACTTTTGAATTGCTTTCTGTGGCCCAAAGTCTTAAAGTCTTGTGCTACTTTGTCGTCGTTAAAACCACAGTCAACAAACATCCGGGCACTAGTCTGCCCGCAATCTTCCGACTTCTGTCGTTTGTTTAAACAGAGACCAGCAAAAGTGAAAGAAACCCAACGACATCTTTTTGCCACTAAAATCTTAACAAAATTGCGAGCCATGCAATTAACGCTATGTTCGCAACTGCCCAATATTCCTGTTGGTTGCTGTAAATAGCTGTAGCACGAAGAACTGTTTGAAAGGGTTACACCACTATCGCCATATTGTTCCGTTCTTATAAAATAAACACAGGCTTGTTTGACATTAGAATACATGTACTTTCCATATCATCGGTGATTTAAAATCCATACAAAATAGCATGCTTGAAATTAATGGATGATAGACCCATGATCGCAAGGTGAACTCTGACTGTTCATTAGATAACAAAATTTCCGCAACGCAGCCTATTTTGTCTTTTTTCATTGACAGCTGAGACGTATTCTAAGGAACTGATACGTCACGCGGAAGAGTTGTATAAGTTTGCCGACACTCACCGCGGAAAGTACGACGCATTTTCAATTCCAAGCGCCGCCGACTTTTACCCGTAAGTTCAAAAGGTCTGAGTTCGCTTGTCGTCTAGATCGAGTTGGATTCCGAGTTATTCGGCTTATTTTTACGCCAAGGATCGATGGCAAAGAACAGTTGCGTTTCTTTGTTTGCAGCTCAAAATTTAGACTCTGTGACTCTTACTAAAAATGTGTGCCACATCCTTTAATGATGCTCTGCTTACAGTCGTCACTCACCGGCCGCCACCAGGTTCTCGAGCTGATTTTTCAATACGTACCTTGCCATTTACGAAAGTTGTGTTTTGTGCCGATTTTTTTGACTCTGCATCCCGCTTCGAAAATACAAGCTTTGTGCAGTTCCACGGGGTATGGCGACGAACTGGTGTGGGCGGCGATCTGGCTCCACAAGGCGACTTTCAAGCAGAGCTACCTGGATGACGCAATTGCAAAATACGACGAGTTCAAACTCGCTTCAGTCGACACGACAAAGGGAGTGACATACGACAACAAGATTCTGGCAATACAGGTTTTTTTTCAATTTGAGCGCTGTGTGAAAGACATTTTCTGCACAGTTTGTGACGTCACTGAAAGTAAAAGCATTGCTGCATATTTCAAAGAACGTACGAACCAGGGTTGCCAATTTGGCTTTTTTTAGAAGCCAGATTTTGAAATTCTGGCTTTTTTTAAAACATTTGGGTTTTTTTGGAAATAAAAAAAGCCAGACAAAATCCGGCTTTTTCTGGCTTTGGCTCTGGCAAAACCTCGTCTGAACTGCATATTCATTACAAATCTCTTGTGATGAGAGTCTATGAGCATGTGGGATGCACAGAATATTGCAAAGATTTTACTGTTGTTCTAAAAATGATCGATGTCATTGATAAGAAACAAATGTACGACCGTGTAATTACGGGGAACGAAAATGCTTCTATAGATTGGAATTATAGTAAATCATTGTTTCTGATGAGTTTTAAATGTCTCTTTTGTGTTTTGTTATGGATATTTTATGTGTATATGTCTTTAAAAATGCTATCTGGCTGTTTTGGGACAAAGTCTGGCTTTTCGTGGTGAAGACAGGTTGGCAACCCTGGTACGAACCATGATTCCAAGCAGCATTAAGTGCTGCTGATGCTTGTCGGTGTCCGCTAGTACATATAAATTTTCATGTTCAGTGTTTCACGTACAGTTATTAGGGCGACATGGTGACGTATTTCATTTGATGGTTTTGGAAAATAGTACGCCTTCAGTTCAAACGATCTTCATATACTGTTTTCAGCTGCTACTGTCTGAAGTTACCGGTAAATACGACACATACATACCTCCCGTTCTCCGTTTCTGCGATGCATGGTCATCGGGCTCCGCTCAACAAACACCGGATGGATTATTACTCATGCCCAAAGTGAAGAACAAAATGATTTTTGTAGGTGAGTGTTTGGAGGGGGTCCTTTAATACTGAAGAGACGTCAACTTGTGCAGTTGGGCGATGGCAGTCAATTGTTGTAACTACCGGCATTTCTTCCCGCAGTATTAATTGTACTGTATATTTAGCGTTGATTTGTTGTGCAATTCTGCAGCTGCTGTGTCATAGAGCGTGATGGCTGCCGATAACGTCGGTCATACCCTGGCATTCCGTGTTTCAATTTTTTAGGTGTGTGCTAATTGTGTTACAACAGTGTTTTCTGCAGAAGCACCAATTTTATAATCGGGATGTTTGTTGTCTTCAAAACCATCTGGATTTAAACCAGAACCATCGCCAGGAAGTTTCCAATAGGGGGACTTTGCGTTTCTGCGGGGGAGCTTGACACTCTAAAATTGACAAAATCTCAACTATTCTATAGTGTTTCAACTGACCTATAGTGTTTCAATTTGGGGGCTTGGAGCTTTGTTTGGGGGAGCTAATCCCTCAAAAGCCCCTCCGTGGCGACGGGACTGATTTAAACTGAATGTTTTACTTAGAAGTGCTAAACACGAACTCCTGGCTGTGTTTCATCCATTACTTTACGTTTGTACTTTGTTGAGTTTTGCAAAGAAGTTTTCCGATCAAATATATTTTGATAAAGCACATTTTCAGTTTTCAATGACTGTACAGAGATGAGCATTCTTCGTAGACTTCATTTCTATATTTTGCGTGATATTTACTGTTGTACTGGTCGTTGTTACTTGTTACCCTTTCTATCGCTCGGTTTGTGGTTTGTGCAGAACCAGCAGAACGTAATACGATACAACAAAACAGTGCATCTTGATTTCCCTAAAATGAAAACTCAGTTCCTCTGCTGGAACTCATGCAGTCGAATCAGTATGTCTTTTTTTCAGCTAACACCGCATTTCTCTGCGTTTTGGCCGCCAAGAAAACTCTGAACACAACACAGGGCACCGAGTACAGAAACATGGTAAAAGAACAAATTGCCGAAGCACTTGGAAAGGGCGTGGGTGTGAGCTATATGGTCGGTTACGGCGATGATTACCCAACGAGGTTGCATGATCGTGACAGGTAAAAGCCAGCTTTTTGCTTTTCGAGTAAAACAAGCGTAATTTGCAGAAATGTGTAAGTCAAATTTCATGTCTATTTACAGAATACTAGCCGTGGCATCATATTTCTGTTCTCTTACTATAATCAATATCAAAGACGCCTTCGTGATAATTGCTTGAAAAGCTTTCACCATATATCAACGTGTTTCTTTGCATTTCAGTATATAAAGGCCCGAACAGCAGTTTGGTGCGTTTTTTGCTATGTAATTTTGACTCCATCCTGGTTTGGAACGATAAGCAGTTTTGTTGTGTGAATTAAGTTACAATTGTATCGAGTGCTGCAAACACTGATTTTACATTACGGAATACCTGATCAAATAACCATGTCATTCTGAATAACCTTGTATCTCGTTTGCGGCCAATTCTACGTGTTGCGGAATGGTCACGATAATGAAAGTAGTTACGGTCAAGCGGTGGAACTGTAACGCCGATTATTTTTTAATTTAGTTCGTGCCCCACCCCGCCTCAGACCTGTGGATGGAGCTTCTTCTCATCGCCTGCCAAAAACGCACACGAGTTGACGGGAGCATTGGTCGGAGGTCCAGACGCAAGCGGGAAATTCGTGGACTCGAGGTGGGTCCAAGTGATTGCGACGTCGTTGATGTTTCTTTCTGGCTTGATTGTTGCTTGGCAACACACACGCGCGCCCTCTTCTAGAGCAGTGGCGGATCTAGCCAGTGATTTTAGGGGGGGCGGTTTCAAGAATATTTGGTAGTCAGGTCTCATGAAGGCTTTGCTACTGCAATAGAGATGAAGGATACTTCACAACACTGCTGTGACAAAACAGTGGACGACAAAATGGCCGTTAATCGCTAATGATTTTCTGAATTGTACAAAATCCTGGTGACTAAAGTTACTTTCGTAGGTTTTAGAGGGGGCCATGGGGGCGACTGTCCCCCCTGGATCCACCCCTGTCCAAGAAGAAATGTGACCCCTGTTGGTTAAACGTGTTTGTTCAATTGCGCGGAAGTGTGGTTGGGAAAAAGCCTTGCACAAACTAAAACGCTATCTGTCTGTCGCGGAGGTAACAGAGTTGAAGTTACGGACACATTGACATATACATCAATTGTGGCAAAATTGATTTTTATTCGAAGCGCTAAAAATCTCATGTTTATATTTGTTTTTCCATAACTTCGATTGAAGCTGCGCGCAACCAACGTTTTGCGTCAAAGCTTTTAACAGAGAAAAAGGATTAGATGCTTTTGAAAAAGTTGTTGGCAATTCAAGTGCTCAACATGCCATGCAGTTAAATTCACTGTATTTTTTTGCAACTCAACAATAGCATGAATATCATATTAAATAAAAATTTCATCAGAAAGTCTCAGAAAAAATATCGTTGATAATCCAATAAAGCAGCACATATGTGTTTGTTTCTGCGATACGGCGAAGACATTTTCAACTAACATTATTTTCAGAAAAAACTTCGTCGGCAACCAACCTCACATCCTGCATAATTCCGCCTTCCAATCAGCAGTGGCTGGAGCACTCTACTTTGACAGCGTGACGTCAGGATCGTCACTCGTTGCTCTCACTCCTCAAGCAATCTCTACCGCTGTTTTCGCAGAATCTTCAGCTTCAAACTTTGATGGTAGTTCTTTGCCCTGTCTTTTGTACATCAGAAAGTGTCTTCGAGGAATCAGCACAAAACTTAACGCTTTTTGAAATAGCACTTTTGATGCGCAGTTGCAGAAGGGAAAACCAGCCACAACCTCCAATGTCTTAATTTCAACTGGTATTAAAATTTTGTACAAATGTCTTGTACCGTTCGTACGGTCGTTATACCGTAGTCTTCCTCTCTGATCCCTTAACTGCGTTTTGTTCAATAGCTTGATAGGACCTTAGCCTGAATAGAAATATTTGTTTTATGATAGGTGTTCAAATGTAGTTGTGAAACACCAAACAGGCAGTAAAACCATGACGTTTCCCATAAGAGAGCAAAACAAGGTGTTTGGCTCGTTCCTGGCAATCCCAAAGGATCATTATACGCACGCATCACTCCATTCTTGCTTGCCCTTGCACGTTGCACCTACTGCACTTCTTCAATCTTTCCTGTGTTTTATAGTATTACTGAGATTCAATTTTGCCCACTTATTGCATAAAATGCTTGACGTTCACCTCTTGTGAAATGCTTTAAAAGCGAGCGTGCTTCGGCGTGTGAGCAAGTGACATATCGTCAGAATAAAAGGTTTGTTAGACCGATCCGCGACGCTCCTTCGGCGGCTCATCGCGTTTCGCCGCGCTGCAGCGATTTCGGAGCTGACGTTTTATAAACTGCTGCGCGTGTGAATGTGACTGAAAGAAGCGTTTACCTCACAGCTTGCTCGTCAAGTCCATGCGAAAACAACGGAGCTTGCCAAAGCGTGGAACGTTTCAATTATCTTTGTTCTTGTCCCGAAAATGTGTTTGGCGTCCACTGCGAACACCGTAAGTGTGAAGGCGTGTGTATTGTGTGTGCGATTGCTATACTTGTTTTATAATTCAAATCCTATAATGTACAAAGTTCACCGTTGAGGTGTCCGTTCAAAACGCTATTAAACAAACAGTAGGCTGTTTAGTTGTCTTTATCCATGTTATTTTATTATTTCACAAGAGACGCTGCATTTTCGCAGTCTTATGGCTTCATAAACTTCTTTCTGGGGTAAAAGAAGGTTATCTAAATCATGGAAAGCATATTCGGAACTAGGAATTGTTCGTGTTTGTAAACGAACTGTTGCGAATTTTTTTGACTGAAAAACCTTTTATGCATACTTTGCGTTAGTTTGCGTTCAGCTGTCAGCAGTGATGCCAGGTTAATTTGTAAAAACAAGCAAATATGAAAAACAAGCCCGAAATGGGTAATTTAAAGGAAAAACAAGCCCAACGTGCATTTGGTAAGAAAATTAAAAGAAAAAACAAAACCAGCAGGTTAGTTAAATGTAACAGGGAGTCATATCCGAAAAAAAAACAAAAATGAGCACATTCACACAAAAACACGCCCAAATTTCGTTTTGCAGCAAATTGAAAGAGAAAAATGGTCATGAAATTTGATAAAAAAACAATCCGCAATACAGAAATCTGCAAAAAACAAGCCCAAAAAAACAAGCAAATTTTAATCAAAACAAGTCCAAAAACAAGCAACCCGCAAGTCTTAAAAAAACGCAAACCCACAAAAAACAAGCCCAAATTCGTGGGAAAACCGCAAGGTTGGCAATAGTGGCTGTCAGTATTACTGCGGTTCTCGTTGTAGTTGCTTTTTATTCGTTTTCTTGGCTTATATAATGAATTTCAAACACAAAAAAATGTTCAAAATGAATGCTGTAGCAGCTTCTGTTGCTTTAGCTTGCTTTTCAACGTTTATAAAGTGTACCATCATGTGTGGATACGGTCATGAAAAAGAAACGAAAAATATTAACAGCGATTCTGGCAAAGATAACTTGAGGTTCATGTTTCAATTTCGACCTGATTGCACTAAAAAATGCTTTACAGGCATGGTACCCCTTGTCAAATGGATCAATACTTGGCAAATCGGAGCTGAAATTCACCTCCAGCTTCCAAATCTACGTCCGAGCGGCGCTTGGCAGCTCAAGATGACTTTTCCGAAAGACTGCCCTTTGACGGAGTTAGATGTAAGTATGGCATCTCGGATGAATACCAATCGGCAACTTGCAAGCCTCAAATATGCTTTGAGCAATGTTTTTAATGGGTGAACCTCATGTTGGCAAACAGAAAGAACAAAATCCTTGAACACGTTGGTAGACCGTATTTTGCATTGTTTGCTCTGCATCATTATCATGAAGAACAGTGCAGAACTTCTTATCCTCTAAAGGTTTTTGTAAGTGCTTATTCTTCAGTACAACATTAGTTTATGTATGTTTCAAACGAGCGATTACTTAAGCAAATGTCCACCCTGCTCTTTACAGACCTGGAACGCTTGTCTGAATGTGATGAGGTCGGATTTGGATAAGCACGAGGCCTTCCTCCAGCAAATCGGTTGGCAGAAAAATTTGGATTTTATTGGAATTAAATTTCAATTCCGCGAAGCTCGTTTCCTTCGCAGATGCTTCCGGGAAGCGGCATATAAGTTCGCCGTCATTGAAGAAAGTAAGATTGTTTGTTACGACGGGACACAAAAGCTTTGTTTAATATCCTTGAAGAGCAATTGGTATCGGCTACCTAACGTACTAAGACAGTCTCGAATGAGACGTACAACCATAGACGTAGCCAGGGGGGCTAAGAGGGTCATGCCCTCGCACAAATGTCTAGCATATCTTGTTATCTTGTCATTTTGCGCTTTGAGAACAAAATACTGTTACTCTCTTAAAATCAAACGACTTGATCCCAAAATGACTGCTCAAAACACTTCAACAATTCTTAGAGAATCGTTTCTATAAAAGGCCGTGCCCACTACTTCTAACTTATAAGCTCAGCCAGTTTTTCTATTTGTATCAATTGTGTTTCAGGTTACAAAGCATTAGGACATTATTTTACGTAGACAAGTATTGAAAACTTGTTCTTCCAAAGTTAAGTCATTCGTAAGTTAAATGTCACAGCTTGGTATTCTACGCGATGCATAAATTTAAATTCGTCTGTTGTGCGCCGCACATCAACCGCGTCATGCAGGACAACCCCTTATCAGATGGGCTGAAGATGACGACCGATAACGTCCATCCGCAAACTGTTTTTTATCATTAAGATCCGTGATCTTGGTGCGACAGAACGAAGGAAAGCAAGATGCTTGGCGGAATGAGCAAGCTGCCGCCCGTAACCTACATTTTATGTGCGAACAAAGATTTAAATTTTTCTGAGACTGAGAGATGTGCGTACTAAGATTAAAACCGATGATTATGGTTTCTGTTGACGCTGCAAGCACAAACCATCAGTTTTCTACTGTGGTGACAGCTTGGCGGTCTGCTTTTCAGCTTTCCTGGGCATACTGCAAACATCTTGGCGTTCACATGCACGTTCAACGCTGTTTTCCCGCATTGCTTAACACAGGTGCTGATTCGCTGGCAGTCTACACACCGCACACTTGCCCCAAGCAGCTTCCAAGCGGCTTCGAAGGTTCCGGAAGTGGAGATTTCGTTCCTGTTGCCGACCGCGATCCAATTTCAGTCCCCCCACCCTTCACAACGACGCACGCAGCAGCAACTGAAAGCGGTAAAATTTGCTTGCTAGGGAAGAATACTGTTTCGATCATAGGCGAGACAGTTCGATAGTTAGGCCATGCAGTCCCGTCGTCACGGGTGGCTTTGGTGGGCTTAGCCTTCCCAAACAAAGCTCCAAGTACCCAAATTGAAATATGAAACACTACAAATCAGTGGAGCTTTTGTCAAATTTTGGAATGTCAAGCCCGCCTGCACAAACGTAAAGCCCCTCTATTGAAGATTTTCTGGCGAAGGTTGAAGGTTTAGGCACAGCCATGAAATTTTGGATAGCGTGAAATGTACTTTTTCTGCGGACAAAAGTTGTATAAAGAAAACTTTGAAATAAAGACGCTGCTTTTGAAGGTGGTTGTGCATAGCAATGTTTGCGTTGTTGGTTCTTTACGTTGTCCTATTCAAGCAATCAAAAGTGAAGTTCAATGTTTTTGCAACTGCACCGCTTGCAGGCCAAACCTTCCGTTGTTTGATCACTGCCAAATTTTTATCCTTTGTGGTTTACGTTTTACATTTTCAGCATCACCTCATATAGAGCAACTCTTTCCTCAAGAAACTCTTTTCAGACCTACTGAATACGCTTCCCTTGCGCTTACCACTCACCCACAGGCAACTACTCCAGCCACTATTTCTCCAACGTTGTCTTCAACAATTGACCAACCTGTTCCTTCAGGTAAGCCCAGGCGGATCGTTTTAATCGGTTTGCCGATTCGTTCAAATGGTCGAACGGTTGACGGACGAGTAAAACCACCTGGTTATTTGATAGTGATTTTGCAAACCTGTTGTCGCCTTACGATTCAAGAAGATTTTCGCCAGCGCAAATCTCTCTCAGTGCGGTGCAGACACGTTTAAGCCGAAAAATCTCTAAAACTCGCAAATATCAAAACAAAATTGCTCGAACTTCACACTTTTTCAACAGACTCGTGGGAAGCAATGTCCCTATTTGCGTTGGTGCTATCCTGTCGAAAATTTAAGAAAGCCTGTGGTAATGATTTTATCGGTACAGCACGCGCCAATATATTGAGTGCTTGCTAAATTGTCAATCTGCATCAACAAACTCCTCTTTTGTTTATTGTTGGCCAATAGCAGACGTTTATTTCATTTTTGTCCGAACCTACAACTTTATCGTTTGCCAACAGTGTTTCACGTGATCCAGAAAATTCAAGATGAGATATAACAATAAATCTGGGAATATTAGCTTTTAGTCTTTTCATGACGTTCCATACAGCTTATGCATATCTGAGCGTTTTGTCTTATTTAGCAGACATGAATTAAGACCTATAAAATCACGTTTAACAGTAAAAAAGCCGTGAAGATTTCGAACCCCAACGTCAATTGTTTCAGTTCCAACGCGTACATGACCACTGCCGCCTTGAGAAACGGTTAACGCAAAAACATTGTGTGTCAGATTCTCCTGTATACGACGTTGGATTGAAAATCACAATCCTAGACCTTGCGTTAAGCTTGTTACTCTAAACATGCCTGATTTATGTTTCGGACAGCAGAAAGTCTGCGATTCGAATGGATGTCAGAGTGGTCCTCTGGTGGTCAGGGACAAGTCTACCTTGGCCAATCACGACCGGATACGCGCGGGGAGTGGATACTCTACATGAGGATCCCAGCTGCTTGTTTACTGGAAAGCATACAGTTTTGGGACATATGCACCGTGGAGAGTCTCACTAACGCGTCCAATGGTCTTTTCGTTTTCGAGCAGGTGGTTAAGTGAAAAATGTGCGTTTGCAGTTGATTTATTAACAAAAGAAATCTAGACTGCAGCAAAGCTATTTACAGAAAACTAAAACATTTTTCTGTGCAAAATGTTGCAGTAGAAAGGCATTCCTAAAAAGTGATATTTGAAATGGAGCGTTTCACTGAAATTTTACAGGCTTTACCAAAAAATCGTTAGCATATTTGTTTGGCCTTGTTTGCGATACGATATCGCCAATAACACGCCTGCCCTTCCAGTACATGCAGTACTCTTTATCAACAGGTGAGCTGGCTTGTTCACAAGACGCAGTTCGGATTTGTTGCCCATTTTCACGTGACCAATGGAATCGACTCCAACTCTTGCTTGCGAAAGGAGGAATACTCGTTTAGTTACAGACGTAAGTTGATTCGAATGTAGTCGTATATCATGCGATCATAACGTGCGACGTTAGATTTCTGTTTGACAAATTCAGGTTGTGTTTTTATTTAGTTTATGAAAATCATCGCCCATTTGTTTCAAACCTGGGAAGGCACAAAATTTGTTTGGTTCTTTCAGATTCGAACAGATTTTTATTATCAGTTTTACAACAGATGTCATGATTGAACGTCAGTTTTGCTGATGGCAGGCACCTTCATTGTGTGCAGACATTCAGAACGCTATAAGGCTTTGGTTTTTATTTATATGTTTGCAATAGTTATAGCCGTTGTATACTGTACTTCTAAGGTCGTTAGAAGTTGTACTTTTCAAAATCAGCTTTGTTACAATGTATACACACGGTGACCTACAGTAATTGTAACTCTTTGGAAAGTATGTACGCAGTGCGCAAACTTTTGCGGCTGTGGCCCTACATTTCAAAAGATGTTAAAAAACATTTGCTCACCAGTCCACCAATAAAAGACCAACCAACAAAAATGATACAAAAACACAGCTAAAAAGGTAATTGCCCATACAACTGAACTTCAGCCTAGTCATACCAATACTCTATGAATGCTCCTTTAACCTTATCCGCCAACATTGAAAGTGTGTACGTAGGGTACTAGTTCTCTCGTAGATTAAGAAAGGTGGGTTTAAGCTCAGTATAATTAAATTTTAGAAAAATTAGTAGCATTTCAACAAAAATGGAAAAATTTGTATGCTTCCAATCCATAGAGAAAGCAATCCATTTTGCAAGAGCGTGTAGAATACTGCAGATGGGAAACTTTTTGCCAATATCCATTTTGTTGTCCAGTCTTTAGATTCCCCAGACTCCATCAACCTCATAGGGGTCAATTTAAAATTTTGGGAGGCCTGCGAATCTGTTTATACACGTCGATTCATTGTTAAAATGTACATAAATTCTTACAGGTGTTTTCAAGTGTAATTGACATGATAGGAATCGTCCTCTTACAGGATTTCGAATTTTGATTTGGGAAACATCAGTGTTACTTTCTTTCTGGAGTTTTGACGCAATGCATTTTTCTTTATAATCCGTAAGCGGTGGGCGAAGTTCCGCAGGTTTAAACTTTTTCGAAGCGATCAGCGAAATTTCCGGTGGGACTGCATCAAATGCTGATCACCGAAAAACAACTGTCGTGCGTTTCGAAATGAAGGAGATGCGAGACTAGAACAGAGACCCGAGGAGAAGCCGAGAGTGAAATACACGGGAACTGTTGTTGATAGCATTTTTTTTCGTGCCAGACAACGTCAGGGCACACAACCGCGACCCCGACTTGTGCAGAAAGGAATACAAGAACATAAGAGATGGCACGCTGGTCCGTGACGCAAAACAACCTCCCAAATCTTCTGTCATCACTTATGCCGCACCTTCCATAGTAAGCAACATTTGTTTCGTTGCCGCGTTTACGGATAACTTTTTTTTGCGATTGTCTGCTATTGTAGCCAAGCTGTACTGTTGAGTATCGTTCGTAGGTTCTACTTGTAAACAGGCTAGCAGCCAGAAAACAAAAATGGTGTGACGAGAATTGTTCACTCGTATATACAGTTGGCTTTACGCTCTCATGACAATTTCGCTCAACGTCTCAATAACTACCGTCCAAACTTTGGTGAGAGTGGTCCCGCCTTTCGCTCCACCAAGGCTGGCATTTCGTGGGGAAGCGAAAAGCTTCTTCCTTGTGCAGCACGTGCACATGTGATGTAGACTGGAAGCAAGGACTACTGAAAGACTGGTTACGCTTCACTTTTTGTTGCTGCCACTTTCGCTGTACAAACATTCGCAACTGCGATGTGACCTGGATGACCTGTCGCACTGAGCCCTTTGCGGCTAGAGAGAATATAACTGCAGTGTGAGACTAAAAAAAGGAATTAAAAGTAAAGCGAAAAAACATCACATGTTTGCCGACAAGTGTGGAGTTTGTATTGAATTATGCAAATGTTCCATTTCTACTTGCACTTTTCCAAAAATTAGGCCTACTCGTTGAAATCAACCTTGTTCATAAAATCTAATAGATTTTAATTTTTGCCAGTATAAGTGTCCCAGCTGGCGTATAGATAAGCATGGACCTGAAACAGTTTTTGGTTTCACCTTTGCAGAACAAGCCTAATCTGAGCTTTTTTGTAGGATCCAGACAAAGCTTGGTCTCCTCGCAAGTTTGATGGGCTTGTCCCTCCAGGTGAGAGTGCTGGAAATGGTTGCGGTCTTGCTATTGTTTTCTTTTTATTATTAATTATTATCTTTCTACTTCTTCCGCACTACGCGTTACTTTGTTATCTCTTTTGAGCTTTACTTGCTTCGATCTGCAGTGAAACGTCAACATTTCAGTCAGTATTTGTTGTTTTACTCGCGCTTACGTGAAAACCTGTGACTTGTAAATCGCATTTTCTGCACTGGTTTGCTGGCGCTTCATTGAATTCTCAATTTTGTCAACAGTCAGAAGACTGCGACCTACCTTTTCATCTGACTCCGTGGTGAGGTTGGCGTGGGGCCGAGCACCATACTACGTCGATAGTGTGCAGGTTTGTATTGCTTGTGTGAGCGGATGCAAGATTATAATATTGGAGCGTCCATGCAAGGGCAAAAGCAAACGCCTGACTGGTCATGACATTGGTGCATAACGCTGAGACTACTGTTGACTTTCACCGAAACAGTGGACATTCACAAAGTTTATTGTTTCGTTTCCTTGTCGCTTTGAGAAAACTATGTTACCAGAAGACAGTATGTTCTTTAATATAGGAGAAAACATTTTAAGAAAAAGACTTGTTACTACTGACACCTGTTTTTCCGTCCAAAATGTTTTTGTTCTTTCTTTAGGTTGCAGTGTTTTTGATTGTTTCTTAGTGAAATTTTTCGTTGCTATACAGTTATTCGTGCTGGCATTTTCAATAACGCCGGAATAAACACTGCTCTGAAAACAACACGTTTTTTTTTCAATTGGAATCACAGAAATAGTCGCACCCCTGTAAGATTTGAGATCTATTTCCCAATATTACTGTTAATGTGATCACATCTTGTAGATCTCATACCACCCTATTTCGATGGAAAACAACCGCTTCACAGCCAGTCTCGAACCAACGACGTCCTTGAAAAAGTCATCGACCAAAGGCAGCCCAGTTATTTCCACTGAAAAATCTCTGGACATTCCACGGTCGAGGACATCGGTCGAGCTGGTCAACCTTCTGCCGGGAACGAGGTATCATATTTCCGCCAGACTGAGGGCAGCCAAGGAACTGGGACCGATCACCAGCGTTGTCGTGACCACAAGTAAGCCAGTGTGTTGGTTCAGTGTGTAATCTACTAATAACGGCCGTGAGCTCAATGAACAACAACCTGCGATATTGCAGCAACTCATTCAGTTGCAGTGAAATGTAGTGTTCCGTTGTGACAACGCAGTGAAGACGCGATTTCATAACTTTGTAAGCAGTTAAAATGTTTTTTAGCAAGTATACATCAAACAACATGTATTTTCCCCTTGCCGATTTTGTTATTTTATCGATATGAGTTGCAGATCATTTTGACGCGAGTTGTCTTAAGTTTTGTTTGTTTGTTCGTCAGATGCCTTAAATGTTAAAGCTTTACGGTCGACCTCTCCGAACGGAACCTCAATCAGACTTTCTTGGCTGCATCCGAAAGGTGGTCATGAAAAATACAAGATTGCATACTTTCCGAAGGTACTTCGCAGTTTTTCGGAAACTCTGATCAGAAATCAGCGATGATCTGATCTCAGATTGAACAGCATTTTTCAAGCGCCTTCAATCAGCTTTGTGAAAAAAAGAAAAATATACGTGAATGGAATTTAATGAACACAGGGCGAAAATGCTTCGCCNGCGATAAAATACTCGTCTTTTTAGCTTTTTATGACTTTTTTGGCTGTCGCGAATAAGGCTTAATTGTGAAAAATTTTATGTTGTTATTGTGTGTCAGCAAAGGAATTCTAAAAAGCTCTATATGGATCTCTAAAGTTCTGAATGTAAACATAATTGTGTTTGTACATTGCAGTTAAAATATCCACCAGCATTACCAAACCGTGCAGCTGCAATAGGAGCAACCACAATATTTTTTTTCAATGTCAGGTAGATGGCGCTGTCCCGCAATCGCCATTCGACGTCGATGGCAAGACCTCTACTGCCACCATTTCGGGGCTCACGCTGAATACCAACTTTATTGTAAGCGTAACAACGAAGTCAGGAACGACGATGAGCGATGGCACGTACTCATACGCTAGAACTGGTACGACATCATGCAGGCTTACGCAATTGTTCGTTTTCAAAAGTCTTATCACTGAAACGTATTACCCACCCAATCAGCAGAATTGTTTGAAATTGCTGAAAACCGTGAAGTATTTCGAGTCCTCATTGGGACGCTGCACCCGCGACCCTCCCTAGACTAGAGGAAAAGCGGGCACGAAAATAAACGCCCTCTATATTGTAATTATGCAAATTGCTTAAAACACAACAGGTGCAAAACAAACAGCAATTTTCGCATGCAGACGCACGTGCGCGGTGGATAATCACTTAACCTCTTGTCGTTTGTAACGTGGCTGTGCAGTATCGTGCGTTGAACTCGGAACTGTCGTCGCGTATCGTGGGCTAGTGGGACTAGTCGCGGTGTAAAATATTACCTCCAAATACTGCTTTTCTGTTTTGACTCGGTTTGATACACTTGGGCTTTGAATTTTCATGCGCTTGGCCGATCGTTTGTGCCTCTAGCTTTCGTCAAATGGTGCAACGCTGTTTCACTGTTACACCTTTTTGCAGTCCTGGATGTGTGCTCGTCTACAATCTGCAAAACAAACGAAGTCTGCGAAAATCGCAGAGATGGGCCGAAATGCTTTTGTCAAAGAGGTTTCGAAGGATCGCCGTGCTTGGGTAAATCAAAATATTAGCATTTTGCTAGTGAATACCACCTTCTACTGTCAAACAAACCAAAGTAAAGGTGGTTCGTATTCAGGCCCGTAGCTCCCGGGAGCATTCTAAGGTAGTGCCCCCCAATTTTTTGTTCCCCCAAATTTTGGTGTGCCCAGAAATTGTTTATTGCATTTATTAAATATGACAAAAATCTTGCTTCTCAACAAATGTATCTTCCACCCTAAACCTTAAAACCTGGCTGCGGGCCTGTTCTTATTGCGTGATATACGAGTATTTCAATAGTAGGCACGAGTAGATTCAAACACACGGTCTCTTGTTAAAACCGCTGGGTGCAACTTAACAAGTGCTGTTGCTCAAAGTGGAGAAGTGTCGTGACAAAAAAAACGCTTCGATTTTTGGAAACCACAGTGAAAGACTGAAAAAAGTTAATCACTCCCCTACGAATATGGGCACCAACTGCAAACGAGAGGCCTGTTCCATCCCCCTCATAGGGGATAGCCTAGCAACAAAGGCAAAAGTTAGACTTTTTGAATTATATATTTAAACAAGTAACAGCAAACAATAACTTGTTGGTGTTGAATAGGATTTGATTTTTTCCATAGTTGATGTTCAGCATCCTACCAATTTATTTGCAGACGTCGACGAATGCTCCACTGGTGCTCACGTGTGCCATGGCAACGCCACGTGCGAAAATACAATTGGTTCTTTCGGATGCTCCTGTAAACCTGGCTTCATTGGAGATGGACTTGCTTGCTACGGTAACAGCGATCTATTCGATGACATGCTAAATTGTAATATGACAACCGGAGATGTTCTGTACTGTGAGACTCCATGAAGCGATGTGAATTTGGTCGCTGTTCGACAACCCTCGCAGAAGAATCAACATCCGCATGTTTCTGTTATGTTTTTTCTTGACACGTCGATTTTATTTATTTAATTTATTTTTTTTTTGAAACTGATTTAATTGTTTGTGTTAGCAGAGGCTATTATTCGTAGTAAATCCACATTACGCGACCAAGTTGGATGCTTTGTTTAAAGCAATAACCGGATCAGCAACCGGATATCTATAACAACACACTTCCGCTCATAACTCAACTCTTTCACTTTACATACTAAAATCGCAACTGTTACCAGGCTGCTGGTTTCGTTTCGCAGATATCGACGAATGCCGAGCGTTTCCAAGACCTTGTCCTGGGCCTTGTCTGAACACAGAAGGCTCGTACAAGTGTTCGTGCGAAGATGGTTTCACGGGTGACGTCAATCACTGCGTGGGTGAGCACTGCCGATATTTGCTGTTGTTTCTCACNTGACGTAGCGGCGTCGTTGTGGGTTTTAAACAAGACGGGTTTTGCAAGTTGCTCTGCACCGCGCTTCCAGTTCTTGTGTCGATCGAGTGCTTCTAAACTTTTGGCGACAACGAACTTCGTTCAGACTTTCATGTGTTTATTCAGAACGTCGTAGAAGCAGTGGTGCAGTCGGGGGGGGATGTCAAGGAACGCCGTCTTTTTTGATAATTGAACAATGTTCACCTGCTTTTTGACGAAACACCAAACCATTGATAGTTGTGTTGTCTTTTTTGTTGAGTTCCCCCCAAAAAAAACAAAACTGTGGTTAGAGATGTCTGTTTCGGTGCCTACCGCCACCACGCTAATGTGCGGCGGAAGAGAAACATAGTAACTCGCTCCTTGCGCTCCTTGCGCTATCAAGAACCATTTCTTCTGAACTCAGACCTCGACGAATGCGCTGCTGGCCTCGCGTCGTGCCCTGCCGACTCGAGGTGTGTCAATACACATGGCTCGTACAACTGCGTCTGCACACCAGGGATGGAAATGGACAGCGAGGAGTGCGTTGGTGCGTATAGCGCGTGCCTGTGTGGTCGATTCGGCAGTGGGTACTTGCGTTGGCTTACCAGAATATAAGAACATCGGCTGATAAAAGAAATGTGAAGAGCCTAAACTACAGAAGACTTCTCGGCTCAACTGAGGCCTTCAAAAACTATTCCATTTTTGCTTCTGCTTTGAAACTTTTAACATTCTTCGTAGATAATGTTCTTCTGTCTTACTTACTCAATAATTTTTGGCATAAAATAACAAACGCCAAAGACTTTTGTGAGCTGTTAAACTCGATTTTATTCTCTCGCTAGCATTTGACAATCCAAACAAAATATTCTTCTTCTGACTCCTTCCCGAACGATTTACCGAAATGCGGTTCGAAACAGCTAACTTTTCTCAGAGTTGTTATACTGCTCACAGTGTCGAACTATTTTAAAGACAATTGCAGCATTAAATTTAAAAAACTTGGCTGGCCTATAAACGTCAAAAACTAAGGTAAAAAACTGAAACAATGTTTTGACAGACAATGCTGCCCTTGTGGTCATGAATGATCCAACAGTTTGGTCTCACAAACAAAAGACCAACTCACTTGCGTTTTTATGACCTATTACCTNACAAACGGTTGAAATAGTCTCGCGCCCGAAGTCTCAAAGTTTGTCGACACGCTAAACCACCCGGGTGCCTATTGCTCGCCGGATGTTCCGAATTTCTGTCGCAAATAGACGCTCTTATTGCGCGTTTTGCCTGCAACAGACATCAACGAATGCAACACAGGCTCTCACAACTGCTCAGCGTCGAGCATATGCATCAACATGAACAAGGGGTTTCTGTGCATCTGCGCTAAAGGTTACGTACTCGTCGATGGATATTGCGAAGGTGAGAAACGTGTGATAACATTTTCATATAGAACAGGGCTGCACAACCTTTTTGCTATTTCCGGCCGCATTACGTTTACTTTTATGAATTACGGCTGCCAGTGAGTTCAATAATTTTTTATTTTGCATTGCTTCTGTTCTGCTTTCACAGACGGAGCCTACCCTGCTTCAATACGTTTGTTTGGCCTTCTTTCTACTAAGTACTGTATACTCATACAGCAGACAAAGAGTTTTTAATAATGCACCGCCGCCATAACTTCTATATTTTAAATTACATAATAATGTGCATGGCCGCACCAATTTTTATCGAACCGTACGGCCGCGGGTTGTGCACCCCTGATATAGAAGAACTGAGAGAGTGGACGTTGTCTGTCAAGTTTTTTTCCTGCGCCAGCTGCTCAGACCGCCGAATTGGATGAAAATGCGTAAAAATCAACCCAAAAGATCTTGATTTCCGATACCAAATATTTTTACAACCCTGCGGCAAATATTTTTTGGTTTTCTTGTTATTGCTTACCAAATTTAAATTTTAATGTGCGTCATAATGTTATGGAGCACAGTATGTTCCAAAACTAACAAATGCGTGCATTTGTAGATGTGGATGAATGTACGAAGAAGGTCGACATGTGTGACCCACAAGCTACTTGCAGGAACGTGCTGGGTGGTTATCAGTGCAATTGCAATCCCGGTTTCCAAGGCAACGGCAGGACCTGTGCACGTGAGTGTGTGGCTTTCAACCTTAACACTAATTCGAATAACCGGCGTTCCCAAACTTTCTCCGTCCATGTACCCCTTCAGCATTTCAATAGATGAGCATGTACCCCTAAACGTGAGCGCCGGAAGTTTTTTTTCCAGGGAGGGGCCAATAGTGCATTTTCCAGGGGTGGGCCAAAATATTTTTGCAGGGGGGAACAAATGTGGCAAAATTTTATTTTAACCACTCGAAACTAAGAAAACACCTTTTCATCAAAAAATTTGATGGGAAAATGTCAAATTTCAAAATGCTGAGGCGCCCTTGGACCCCCCTTCTGATGCCCATGCCCCTAAAACTTCTTGTGACAAAAATACTGGGGAAGATAACTAAAATATACTTACCAATACGCATATAATGATTTTTAAAAATAATATTCACTGATATTTATTTTAATATTTTAACATTTGAACCAGACATGAAGTTCGTAGANCCCAGGCACACACTATCTGCACAATACGGATTGACAATAACAGTCGCAGAACGGTTTGTAACGGCGTTGGTGGTTGNACCACAGGATTACAGACACTTGTTCGCTGACACTTCGTAGAACACTACANTGCAGAAACTTTCCTAACATAGTTGTTCGCTAACTCGTAACGCTTGACACAACACTAAATTCAGAGGACACGAAAATAGCATGTTTAAGAAATAGAGTCCAACCCTGGATAAGGACTGGTGAAGAACGAATGCGTTGCGGCTTGCACATACCCTCAAACTAACACTGTAACTGCCGGGCACTCAGTCACAAAGTAAAATGCGGTTGCAGTGTTCAAAGAATAAGGACAAATACCAGTAAACACAATCTGACTGCATCAAAGCGTGCAACCATACATTGTTGGACTTCTTGTATCGTTCAAGAAACAGGTAGGTCTACACATTTTTTCAATAAAGCCTCTAAGGTAGGAATGTTGTTACAATGAACCTGATTAGTATTAACACTCGATAGCCACGGCAGGTTGTGCAGAGCCCTACAACCAAAGTTATAGCACACGCAATCTCTGCAGGTATGCCTTCCTGAAACATCAAGTGATTTAATAAGACTTCACCAATACAACACCCAGTTTTAATGTTGTTTAGTTCAAGAAATAAATAATCAAAAATACAGCCAACAAGTATGGACTCAATATTCTCCCTTGTTTAACCCCGTTAGCAACATGAACAGTTCGGACAAATTCATATGTGTAAATAATTTGAACTGAATTATGTATAAAAAATTTTCCCTTCTGTTGTTAACATTAAATGTACCCCTTCACATAAGAAAATGTACCACTAGGGGTACATGCACCCCAGTTTGGGAACCCCTGAAATAAATCGATGTCAACCATATTGCGAGATGAGGTTTAGTTTTTACAATTGACCCAAACTTAAAAGTTGTCCCGTTGCAAGTGCCGTGCTTAAAGGGTGATTCTTCGACTAGCATGATCTGGCGTTACTGTCAGGGAAATGCTGTGAATTCCTGCGAGTAAAAACTGAAACAGAAACTCTTATAAATTCGTGGAAAGTGTGAACATATTGATAACTTCTTCAATGTGTTATGCAAGGAAATATGATGTATTGGTTTGACTATGTTATGTATGCAATCATTGCCGACTTCCACTCAATTATAGTTAACGAATAGTTCGATGTTAACTCAACAGCAGACGGCGGAAACCCACCCCCTGCACCACTGATCGACGAATGCGCTATGAAAGCTCATAACTGCGATGCACATGCTGCGTGCATCGACACTGCGGGTTCATTTAAATGCCAATGCTTGCCAGGGTATATTGGAGATGGGGTGTTTTGCGCAGGTAAGCTTATTCGTAGTGATTCCTTTTTTTTGTTTCCTTGTTTCTTGGAGCAGGTTAAAATTTGCAAGATCTGCAAAGTCGAAACAAACACACCACAGCTAAGGATTTTGAGTAAAACCAACTTGTACGTTTCTCCGAAAACTAACTATTTTATTCTGAGCAAAACTAAATAAATTTGCGATCAATCTCCAGACGGCAACGTTTCAACCTTTGTTGTCTCTTCAGTTAAGTTATAACATAATTTTTCTTGCAAATTATGCTCGAATAAGATAAAAAATAAAGCTGCGATTATACGTATAAAAGTAAGGTATCACGTTGCCGAATCTTAGAACTCGACCAAAAGAGGCACCAGTGGGATTCGAACCCACGATCTCCTGTTTACTAGACAGGCGCTGTAACCGCTTAGCCATGGCGCCGCGTCTGACCATGTTCGATCGTACATTTATAAAGAACCTATTGCGGGCCTAATCGACGTTTGTTTTGGAATATTTGGTTGTAGTTTCGAATCAGATTCGTTGGCAACCTTCGATGACAAAGAGCAAAGAAGTAGTCTGTTCATAGAATGGCGTGTATGAAACGTGATACTCACCCTCTTTTCAATGTAGTCTTTTCCATCACACTCCTATGTTTTTTAAGAAGTGGTCAATGTCAAATCAATGTGTCGCAGCACCGAACAAATCATTCGCAAAAGCAGCTACTTTTGAAACTTCGTTATCCAAACTGAAAAACTCTGGCAACAAGTCTCCACAAGGGCGACGCAGCTAAATCTGCTGGCAATGTTTTATCTTACTAGGAAATCGATTTCACATTTTTTTCGCATCTTCAGTCCGATACAGCAACTTGCAAGCAAAAGCTTACGGGCAAAATGATGAAACTATAGCAAGACTTTGAGAAAGCACGCGGACAGTAGCTTCAAACACGCGCTATGACCATAATGCTGTTATCAAAGCAAGACCCAAAACCAATCTACAGTTTGCCGGTTGAACCTTAATAATTCTAACCTATCGCTTATTCACTTCTGCTACCTTACACCGACCTTTTAAAAACGAGTTTCAAGTAACTAAGCGCAAACAACCTTAGTATCATCGCATTTAAGTAGATTATTCGATTGTCTACTGCGTCGATGTAAAATCAGAGCTGCAACATAAAGACCGTCCTGTAAAAGTTACCGCTCTTGTCGTCGACGCTGTTTTTGAGCTCACTAGTTGTCAGCACGACCATGCAAAAAAGTCTATTAGCAGAAAAGCTTAGAAAAGCTCCAAATATAACGTGCTGCAGGTACGTTGCTTTATTCCTCACTACTTAGATGCAACTGTTCGAATGCAACTACCGGTATTTTTTCTATTCAAATGCTTTGCAGTTGCAGCTACGCCTGCGATAAACGAATGCCTCCTTGGATCTCACAATTGCGATGTGCATGCAACTTGCACGGATACTGAAGAATCCTTTGCTTGCCAGTGCCGATCCGGGTTCACGGGAAACGGAACCGTTTGTTTCGGTGAGATTTCGCAAGTTTGCTGCACCCTCAAACACAGACACTTAACTTGGATTCAGAGCTCGTTTTCGTGTTTTTAGAAAATCACACATGGTTTCAGATACAGTACAGCAAAAAAACAAGTATTGAATGAAATTCGGTTGTGCGTTCCGAAAGCAAGTGCTTCCATCATCAGCCAAGTTCAAAAAATGAAGTGCAAGACGTTAAACCACAAAACACAGGGCGTTGGAAAAAACACTAAGAAAGGCGGCTGACCACATAGTGTAATTTAAAAAAATAATAATACGTTTCTGCCAGTGATTATTGTTTCAGGCCAGTGGCGTAACTAGAGGTTTGAGCCAGGGAGGGAAAGCTTAGCTGAAGGGGCCCACTAGCCAAAACTCAAAAAAAACGTTAAGAAATTATGGTAAATCTCTGGATATCGTGGATGTCTATGCAAGCTAAAAAACACGAAAACATCCCGAAAAACGCAAAAGAAACAACAACCGAAAGAATACTAAGCATCAAAATGTCTACTAAAGGTGCCCAAGTTTTACATTTAGCTTGCCAGGAGGGCGGCTTGTCCCTTGCCCCCCAGTTAGTTACGCCACTGCCTCAGGCCATCCCGTTCCGATCATTCTACAAGGTCAGTCGCTACTCGAACCAATCCAAACGTTGAAATCGCCATTATTCATGCACTAATGGCATTGTTGTCACGTTCTCCCATCGGTCAAAGACGGCCGATCAAAGTTTTCACAAACGCATGCATGTTTCCCCCTTGTTGCTCTTCCGGCCTATTTTGAGTATGGTCCACCACCTACATGTTTCATGTTTCAACATCTCGGGCTTCATGCGTTGCACTTTTGCTGACGATGAAAACTGTTTCATGAGGTCTATCTTGATTCCATTTGAATCTGACCTGGTCGTCTCACGTTATTGCTTGGGAATGAGATCACCCATTGCGTCAGCCCACCCACCTCAAGATAAATGCTGGACAAAAGTCAATCTGTATTATTGATATGGGACATAGCACCATTTGCTTTACTTTTAACCTTTTTATAAAGATGTCGACGAATGCTCCGATGAC
>JGI24159J19872_10001112_pt1 | contig 28426 bp, 19 predicted proteins | sample Ectturendosymbi4_FD_19872 | JGI IMG/M metagenome (IMG submission 19872)
TGATTAGTCCGCTTATTGATTACGTGCCGCGTTGAATTGCATTGCTTTGCCTGGTCGTTTGTATCGCACGTCGATGTCAGATCGTTTCTAGTTTCGTACCATGCGGTTGTTGTGTTGTGTTGCGCTGCAGATGTTGATGCGTGCTAGTGTTCTTAGTTGAATAAAGCCTGGTGTAAGGTTTCGTTCGTCGCTACGTTCTGTCGTGACACATACGTTTTATATTCCTTGAAGCTCAAACGTTGGCTGTAAGAAGCAATCTAGTTTTAAAGTCTTTTTCTTACGCAATGAGGCCATAGACACTGTTTGGCAACAATAGCATTCATTTTAGATTTTTATTTGTGATGATTAAACATATACCGTGTCTGTGACGGTTCAATCACAAATATGTGGAGCCTACGTTTTCATCAATGATTTCACATACCTTGCCGCAGAGTAACAAAACAGTTTTTTCAAGTAGGCCTAATCAGAGTCCGATCTGTACATAGTCGGAAAGTGTTTCATCAGATGTTAATTGCCATCCTATCCAACAGTAAATTTGAATACAAGTAGTAAGATGTTTTTTATTGAACACTGCCGTAACTTACGTTGATGCTGCCATAACTTACAGATAGCTTGCATCTCTTTCCTTGATAAAGTGCATGTGATTAAAATGAAACTAAAGTAAGGCCGCGCAAACATTTTATACGGAGGGTCACATTGAAAACCTTATTGCTATCGGGGGCTGCATACATCATACTACATCTACAGTCGCTTTATAAACTTTAACAAAATATTTCTGAATTAGCAAGCACAAAATGAAGGTAAAATAGTCACTTCCGGCTGAGTAAAAGTGCGGTTTCGAATAAAACGTGTGGAATAAACTCTCGAGATTTCTATCTAATCGAAAAAATTACTTTAACATAGACTCGAAATTTTTACTATATATGTACGTGTAGCTGCCCTGCGTGCTGTGGTTTTCCCAACCCTGAACTAAAGTAAATTTGTTTCCAGTCGATTGGATTTTGTTATTTAAACACTAATGGATTTAAAAAACACTTCAACCGCTTAAGGTGAACACCTTGCGACTAAGTTCGTTTTAATACTGTATATGCAATCTGCTCTTTTCTCACGTACCTACAGACATAGACAGACCTGGTTTGGATCGCCTTGGCTCAACCCTTTTTAACCATTCGCCACCCTTGTTTGGCTTTCGACCCATACTTTGGGAACCAGTGGGCTAGATAAACTAACCAAGCGTTGTGTTAACTGTGGTGAAACGCATTTCTTAACTTTAGAGCAGAGCCGTGGTAATAATCGATTGTGGCTTCGTTTTCGCAAATGCCCAACCGTTTCCACAGTTTGTGTAGAGTAGGTCAAACATATGCAAGTTTGTTTAGAGAACATGTGTAACTTTCCCCAATTTACGATATTGTCTTTATCATATTTGTGAATCATATTGTTGACTCTAAATAGCTAGGCTATATAGGCCTACCTAATCGTATTTGAATACGAAGACTTCACCTTTGAAAACAGAAGGAAGCTTTTTTTGAACTCGCCACTTTATATTTTCTGATCATATTTTCCAATAAAATAACTTTGTAACCGCAGAATGAAAATCTTTCAAAACGGGATTACGCAACAGAGTCCAATTTTCTTCAAAACAGCATTTTGCCACCGCTGCTACCACATTACACGCATAAAAATAATGTACTGAAGATAACTGAACAACTCCGAAGCAGCGAGTAACGAGCACAAGCTGGTATGAAGCAGTTGCAGGTCACAGAAGGCGACATTCGTTTATGTGCACACAGGTTCATGTAATGCTATAATACAAGAAAATTCATCAACACTAGCCGCATGCCATACCCTCAGTGAATGGACTGGAAAGCCTCTGCAGTCATGTGGTTCAACTGCATGCTTACAGGCAGACCAAACCAATTGCAAATATACCGAACAGTTATCAAACTCCATATTTGCATGTAGCTCTCAGATGAACATTATTTGCAACAGATAAATAATATATTTTATTCCTAAGAAGCGGACGGCAGCAATCTGGTCACTACCTGCACAACAACGAAGGTTTTCTGTTACATTCAGAAAATTCCCTTCGGTTAAAGATGCTGCGTATAAACATTCTGTTACACAGTTACACGAAAATATAGCATAAGATTCAGAACGGAACGGATGTCTATGCTCGTTTCCTATAGCCTGATGCCTTTGCACTCAGATTTATAAACGTTTAGCGTTGCCATTGAGGTACATATGCAACGTTAGTAGCAAAGAAATCCCCGCTAATGGGTAATGTAATACTTTTATCTTATTCTACTGTACGACATAGACATACATTAAATACTGTGACAAATTGTCTTCAGACCATAACTCAAAAGTTTCTTTGTCTGTCCCAATATTTTAGATCGCTCCCAATCAGTCAATGCTTCTATAAATGTATATCGTGCGTACACCATGCCCAACCAATTAAGTAACAGACTATTATTATCGTAAGCGTCATGCACTCAATCAAAGCAGATTTCCTAAAACATAAAAAACACCATTAAGCGTTCCTAAAATTATGATGCGAGATAAATCTTTCCAAAGGTTTACGTTGAGATGAAAAGTTTAGTAATACAGTACCATCCGCTCGTATCTGATGATGATGATGGTGGTTACAGACTCATCAAAATCAAAACGATAAGAAGTCTATACTGGCTGGTCGTACTCAGGAATGTTTGTTAATTCAAGACTGTGTGTATTTTGACATCCTAAAATGTACTAGTATTTGTGTAGATAAAGCAAAATACTTGAAGAAACAATCAGAACTTGAGCAATGCATAACAAAATTCGTAAAATTGTACGAAAAGTGCACACTTAAAAGTTATGGAAATGTTTGATTGGTAGTTGAACTAGCCGATACCCTGGAAGCTACTTGCGATACCCTGGAAGGCATTTGTGTTCTGGTCCCGCAGAAGAAACTTTTCACATAGCTCATCCATGCGTTTCTGACTTGTTCTTGCCGGATGCAAGTAAGAAGAAAGATAAACACACCCTGAAACAGAAAATAATTTCATCCGACCATTCTTGCTCGATATTTAAAGGCATTCAACAGCAAATTATACAACAGTTTTTGATGGACATTCTGCGCTGTTAGTCATGGTTTTAAAAATTTAATTTTGTTTTAGCTTCGCTAAGTCTTTCATAAATCTTACTAGCATTCTTCTTATGAGCTGGGCAATTATGCCACGCTTTTCATAAGCCTCATTAGCATTCTTCTTACGAGCTAGGCAATTATGCGACACTTCACTTGTTACGTTTACAGGTAAGTTACATCAAAACAAATCATGAACGCAATGAATGATATCAAGTGACATGCATAAACCCTTGTGGAAATTAATTGAAACAAGTAACGAATATAAGCTCACCAACGAATCACTTCTATTTTACCTGATACTTGGTTATAAAACTGCACATGCAGGCACAAGTGACGAATATGACCTCATCTGTTTTCAAGTAGCATTTTAACGCTTTCTGGCACAGAGTCTGCTAGTTTTGAACAGTCACCGACGATTTCCGGATCCCTGTACCATACTTCATCAGCGCTTGAATGAGCTTTTCCATAGAGGTACAGTCTTCAGCACGAGATAGACTTTTGCGTATGGCCCACAAATTCTCAACTGGGTTTACGCCCAGTGAACTCCCGGGCCAACCAGGTATCGCTATGTTCTTCTATGTCATGAACGTTTTCAACATTTTTGATACAGGGGGAATGATCCTGCTGGAAGATTCCGGAACCACTAGGCTTTCCCTGTTCCAGCTCTGGAACAACTTTTTCGAAGAACTTCAACATATTGTGGCAAACGCATCATTATTTCGGTTGGCTAAGACTTCCGACACTGTAGCAACTAAAGCATCTCCAAAACATATTTTTCTGTGGGTGTTTAACAAACTGATTTATGTGGGAATCATGAATCTTCTTTTCGGATTATTTTCGAACGTGCTGACTTCTCTGACCTTGTGCAAAGAAAAGGCTTTCATCGCTGAAAACGACTTTTCACCACTGTTCTTTTGTCCTATCTTTGTACTTTTTTGGCCACTTATATCGTTTTTCTTTCATTGGTTTGGTTAAAAGGTGTATTTTACCTCGTCTTCTGGCTTTTCGAACAACTGCGATGAGACGTCTGCGAGCTGTAGAGGAACTGATTTGGAAACACTTCTCCTCTAAACCCGACTTCAATGCGTCGCTGGTTTTGGGAGGATCTTTTTTACTTTGTCGGAGTGAGTAACCATTATCTCTTGGAGTGTTTTTATTCTTACGACCTCATTTGCCTTTGCGTTTAAGAGAAACCGATCAAGTTCCCTGTTTCGACTTGATGACACGGCTGACAGTAACAAGACTCAAACCAGTCAATGCAGGAATCTCTCTGTAAGTCTTAGCCGTGTGTTCCTGCAAAGTCACGATCTTCGTACATTTCCTGGGTGTCACGTCCATCTCGTAAGGCGGTTGGCTTAGGACTGTTTTAGAGTTGATTCAAGAGATGAGGTTTCTCAATCTGATGCAATAGCGGCTGACAATGATTTCATCAACCAACTGATAAAAATGCTCATGCAAATGCTGTAAATATGATGCAATAGCGGCTGACACAATGATTGCATCAGCCAACTGATAAAACTGACTACGATATTCATTAACATTTCGATGCCTCTGACTCGACTCTCACTCGAAGAGCTTGTGACTCGAGTCTTGACGCGACAATAATGACTCGGTTACATCACTGATTCATTGTTTTCGTCATCATCATCACTGTCTCGTTCTCAACTTCTGTGTTGAGGCAGATGTTTTTGCTGATATCAGGTCTTGCAAAATCACCCAGACTCCGGGAGATCGAGCACTTTTCGTAGAATATGTGCTGTGGCGAGGTGACTACGCCACACATAACGCTGAGTTCGTGACAGCAGTACTGTAGAGGGAATCTTGTCGAGTGGGGAATCTCTATTGCTGTCTGCGGAGAGTTTCCAGTTCGGGTCTTACTTTGTTTTGCTCAGGGCGACGCAGCATTGTGGCTGCAACAGTGCACTGCCACGTTTTGCTGGTTTTGCCATCTGGGGCACCTTGTTTTTCTCCGCGGATTTCCTCGAGGTGCTTTTGTAGGTTACTACTATTTCCTCCTAGAGTTCTTAGCACAATTGGCACTGACCTGCTTTTGATTTTTCACATTCTTTGTATTTTTGTTCTTAGACAATGATATTTTTCTGTTTCCTCCCTTTCCTTTTCTACTACAACTGTGTCACTTCGTACCGCTACACATCAGCACTACATTTGTCTTCTTGTTTTTTTACGAGGTATGGCCTGCGAGAATGTATGTCTGTCTTTCCTGATTTCAATGTGCCACAGTACTTGATCTTGTTCATTTTTATGCAACAGGGTTTTGTTTGTGAAGCCATATGTATTCCGCGGTATTGGTCACGTAGTGCTGACATATGCTTTGTTTTCCCTTATACAACCTTCATGCTATCTTGGGCTTGCACTCACTATGAGGGTAACTGTCTTATACTTCTCTTTGTACATCCTGCATTTCAGATCTTTTGTCGTACGTAGTATCTCCGACTTGTGGTACTTGGTGTCCAGAACCTGATCTTGAGCAGCTGTTGTGAATGCATCTGTTTCCACTTGAGCCAAGTGCTTTCTCGCATCTACCAAGAGGAGTTCTCTGTTGATGTGATCTTACTGTAGGTATTGCGGGTTTGTATAGTCCTTGTGCCGTGCTTGTTGGTCCATTTTACAGAGTTTCCTATTACCCAATCTGCCATTTTTACCTTTGCATCCTGCCACTACTTGATGTTTCCAGACTGTTTCCATCAAGGAATCTTTTTCCTTTGCTCTGTTTATGTAATCCTGTAACACCGTACATTGGTATTTGACTGTTCCTGCAATTTCTATCGGTCCTCTGTCACTTTTTTATGTTGGTAGGACAACCTCTGTGTGTTGTCTCTACTCTTGGGTGAAGTCCTTCGTTCATGTTCATGGTTTGCTTGTCATTCTCTTGAGGTCCCGTAGCTCTTTCGTATTCCAGTTTGTGCTTCTAACTGTGTAGGTGACAACTGACAATGTCTGGGCCTGAGTTTTTTTTGGGGGATGAGGCGTGATTTGAGTATCGGCCTTAAAATTTCCTCTACGCTGTTGTTGCTTCGCTATTGAACTCCTGCTTTTGCATATTTTTTGGTATCTAAAGATGTTTGCAGTCTATTTCTATGTCAGCATCATTGATCGTTTTATTATGTGTTTCATTTTAACCCGCCCATGGTATTGATGTTCTCCCGTTTAGGCTAATTTCGCATGTGCTAAGTCCAAACTCTATACAGATATCTGTAGCGAAGATTCGAGCGGTCTCGATTAGGGTTATCACATCTTTTTCGTTCTTGGCCTTCAGTTTGATATTTTCCACGCATAGAGAAATGATTTATTTATAGTCTGGTTTTAATGTGTGGCCTTTTCTGGTGTTTCTGAAGACGCAGATCATTGGACTGAAGGCTACACAAAAGAAGAGTGATGAGAGCGTAACTCCTTGGAATACCCTCCGTTCAGGACCTCTGAGAGAAATTTTACAGAGAGTACGAAGACCGATACCGGCCTCCCTAGCTTTTGGTGCCTCGTCGAAACTTGCATAGCTTGTTTGTTTAGCAATCAAAATATAAACAAAATAGCTATCATGCTAAGATGTAGAAATGGATTAAGTATAATATTGGCAACTGTCTTACACTAGTGATGTTGGGCTTAATTACAGGAAAACGTGGCGTGCGTATTTTCATCTTCGCGGGCCCCACTTTCTACGGGGCCCGAGTACGATGTTCTTCTTGTACGTCCCATCTCGTAGGCCCTGCCTCCGTTTGATATTGATGTTGGCTTACCGCCCGGAGCTAAGACGGTGTTCCAGATTTCCACTGGTTGTTGGACTAGCAGGGCCGCAACCAGGTGATATTTTTGAGGTGTTCAAAATGATTGTAACTTGTTTTGGTACTATTTGGATGAAATAAACGGCAAGTCTCTGTCAGTAGGTACGCTGAATTCTCAGCGAAAAATCACTTCCGTGATTAAGTTTAGAACGATTTCGGAGAAAATTCAAAATTGAATCACATACGCACCAGTTTTCATGATGTCGACATACTATTTAATGTCTTCTCGTGCATATTCAAACTGTCATTCCATTTTTAAAATTTCTGGGCCACATATTCTCATCCCGTATATCAGTGTTTCTCAACCTGTGGGCCATAGTTTCGAGTGGGCCACGGAATTAAGATAATAATATGTCCGAACACAGTTATGCAGACATCTACTCCCTACAGAGTGGGAACACATTGATTGTGTTCAGCAAGAAGATTCAACAATCAAACTGAATTGCATGAAGGAATCAATTCGCTTCTTGAGAATAATGTGTGCGTTTTTATGCGTATAAAATCATAGGCTGTGCTAACAAGGCAGTGGACTACACAATTATTAGCTAAAGTTATCTGGACCACGTAAGAAGGTTGAGACACACTGCCGTAGATTAAATGTTGAGTTCTGAAACCCGAAAACCAAAGGGAAACAAAAAATGACTGTCAGAACTCAGTCTGTATGTTATAGCAGAAAAACTGTCAGTACGGAGGAAATGGCATCCAGATTGAACTCCTGCTGGTATGTCAGGATGTCATGTTGCGTGAAATCCTGCAAGATCTTTCCGGATAAAATTATTGAGAGAAGCTTCCAGGTTGTTGGTGGGCATGTGATTGATCTGTATTTTGTGGGTTAGTTTCCTTCCCTTGGGTCCTTTGACATGAGCACGGTTCTTCTAATGTAAGCCGTGCTGGTCTGTTGCTGGGATTATTCAGGATGCCATGGAGATGTTGTGCCATTCTTCTGCGTAGACTGGTGAGATGTTTGACCCAGCGTCCTTGAATTGTTTTTTTGGCATTAGTGGAATTTTTCGATGTCTTTTTTGGTGACTCCTTGTGCTTGTTGAGTTGAAACGTCGAATTTATTCTGTTTTTGTCCAATCTGCTCTGTTGTGGAAGTTCGATTTTCCACATGTGTTGTTCATGAATCTGTTTTCTTTCTGTCTGGCAATTCTACTATTGCGTTGTTATTGTGGTTTCGGATGTTGGAATATACTCTTCTGGGTCGTGTGCGGAACATTCTTTTCATCTTATGTTGCTTCCATTCTGGCAGCGTAGCCTACGTCTGAACTGTGCGAGATGTGGCTGCTAACCTTTGCTTTGCACCTTCTATTGCTGATTTCAGACACCCGTTTCTATCAAACTGCTTCGCTGTCTCCTGCTGTATTTAGGAGCTTCTTTATCTGGCATTCTCAATTCTGTTGATGTCTTTCCGATTTTCTTAACTTTGTTCTCGAACTTTATCTGCCATGCGGGATGATATTCTATCGAATTTTGTAGATGTGTGTACTGTGGTAACTTTAGCTGTGGCATACGAATAACATTAAAACCAACAGCGATGGTTTTAATGTTATTCTTGATTTGTATTATATGGAATACTCAGCCTGGTCCAACTACTTTTGACCTACGGGCCATTTTACAAAATCTAGGCAAGTCGCCAGCCACTTCCAATAAAATGATGTATAAAATAACAGATTCAAAACATTTAAAACTAAAAAGGGAAGAAAAATGAGTGCGTCATTGAAATTAAAATGAAATTATAACACAACAGCAAATGGCAATTTAATACAAACCTTTCTCAGAGGGTGCCTGTGGTCGAGGCTTTTCTGACATTATGGTTCCTTCATCAATATTAGTGTTTGTGGTGCAAGTCGAAGACTATCGTGCAGTGTTTTGTTTGCCATTCGATTTCTGTTTTTAGATTTGACTTGCTTCATATAGCAGACAATGTACTCTCACACACGTATGTGTTTCCAAACATCGAATGCATTTTTAGAGCGAAATCTTTCAGCTTGGAAAATCTATCTTTTCTGACTAATTTCCAGAAGCTCTCTGTAGTCTCTAACACCGTTGGTGTTGTACATTTTTATTAAAAGGTGTTATGCTTGTTCTAACCAAATTACCTAATGCAGGTATGGGCAATTGATTTGGCTCGAGGGCCACTTTGAGAACGCCACGTTTAGCGGATAGCAGAACCGTCGCCAGAAAGTTTTCAACAGGGGAGCGTTGCAGTTCTGTGGGGGGGGGCTTTTCGTTTGTGCGAGGGGGCTTGACATTATAAAATTAACCAAAATTCCACTTGTTTATAGTGTTTCACGTTTCAATGTGGGGGGCTTGGAGCTTTGTTTGGGGGGCTACGCCCACCAAAGCCCCCTTGTTGCATCGGGACTGGCGGATAGATAGATACAATGGGGTAACTGACGGGGGAAGGGGGCGAGACGCCCCCTGGCAAGTTAAATGTAAAATCCTTTAGCTTACATTTTGATATTTAGTATTCTTTTGGTTTTCAGTAGGTTGTTGATTTTTTGCGTTTTTCGGGGTGTTTTCGGGTTTTTGATGCTATGATTGACAACCACGACATCCGGATTCACTGCAATTTCTTAACGTTTTTATTTGAGTGTTGGCTAGTGGCCGCCTTTCAGTTATGTTTCACGATCTCTTGGCTCAAACCTCTAGTTACGCCACTGGATAAACGGGTTTATTTGGAGGTACTGAGTTAATTGCGCCAGGTGTACTCTTCAAGACAACAAACACCGGGCACCGAAAAAACAGAGGTTATCCAGTCAGGTACTCAAGTGGAGGGTAAGCGGCGGACCGTACAGAACCTTCTAATTTGATAATAAAATAAATAAATAAATAAATAAATAAGACAAAATGTTATACAAAACATATTATTCATTGTTCTTGTGCATATACACTTTATCGAGCGCAAGCAATGCAATGAGACATATGTAACCTAACAAACTTTTCAACAAATTTCAGATTTGGAGATTTTTCCTCAATGCTTCCGCGGGCCACTGAAAACGCTGTGGCGGGCCACATGCCGCCCGCGGGTCTGTAGTTGGACCACACTGGATTATATGATTAGCCTAAGCTGTCAGTTGCCTTATCTGTTGCATCTTCTGTTTGTTGATCTACCGTGGGCTTTTTCTTGTATCGGAGGTGGTGTTAATCCATTCTTTGCGTACTTCGTCTAGCCCAAGGTTATTTGTTGAGTTGGTATTTGACATGGATCATGTTTGGTTTGAAATTGTTGTAGTACGTACATCTTGTATTTGGGCAGTGTCTCCTCTATCTTCTTCGATTTGACGCCTTATTCCTATCTCTTATCTCATTTAGCACAAGCTGACTGAAAGCTAAGTTTATGACTCATCTTAGGTCCATAGTCGTGGTTCGGTAGTACTGGATTGTAGATTACGTTGTGTTCCAGATTGATTGTGTTGTTTTTTTACAATGTCATGATTGAGCATCTTGATGTATCCATTTCGCAAACGCTTTTATGCTTATACTTCACAAGTGCAAACAATGTCTCGTACAGAATAGAGTTTGAAAAGCAAACGTTCTGGAAAAAGTGTTAACAAAAGAATAAACTTACTTGAGCACAATTGAAGATTGTGAAAAGCCATGCCATTATTGTCTGGTAAATGACATCATCAGCAATTAGCATAAAAAAACCAAAAATCCACGTCAATCCCATCATGAAAACCATTGTGCAAGCAGCAAATAGGTTGGCCTTTCTACGTCTCTGCGCCGTGGAGCGGATCTGCATATTAAAATTTTTGATTTAAAAGAGCTTGTACGAGAAATTGCTTATGATGCCAAATGCATGAATAAGCACAAACACACACGCAACACTTGAGGAAAAGTTTTTATAGTATATGAATGGCAGTGTTCATTAAGACGCTTACCTGTTTTTTCCTGCACGTTATCTTGTTAAGGATGACGAAGAAAATCACCAAGTCTATTATCAGTAGGACTCCAACAGGAAGAAGGAATCCAAAATTAAGTGAATCGCGATGAAGCCAACACACGTGCCTTGCAATATATGAAGATTCAAAGAAAATGTCATCTGTAAAGATGTAAAAGGGACGTTAAAAATTTAAACATATGTTAGCTGTTTCTTTCATTCAAAACTTTTTTGCTATTTTCGGGATAACGAGACAAATGATATTTCTTGCCTCTTTTCTAGTGTTACCTTTTTGCAATTGGTCATCTGTTATATGATCCAATGCGTCCAAAATTTTGAAAAAAGAGCTTGTAAATGTTGCAATTGACACCACACGTGCCTCCCATTTGGTAGCTGAAAGTGACTTCTACGCTTTCATTTCCAATGCAATCTTTGAGAATTCTTCAAGCAGTTGAGTCCGAAAAGAACGTGCAGAGCAGCTGTACAGTGGAAAATAAATCTACTACAACTTGGCAGGAACCCACGGCATTTCGTCCCACCAAATTCGGTGAATGAACTGCGCAGGGTACATATATGGCAAACTGATTTGCATCCAAAAACTTTGCTGCATGCCATTGTAACGTCCAGACATGTTGGCAGCCTTGTCATATGACAGGCCTCTGCATTTAGTAAAATCCAATTTACAAACATCATTTAAGTACTTTAAAACCTGCTGTGCCATAGCTTAACCTGTGGTTTTGTAATTCCAAAAATGTGATATATTGTGCAACTGATTGTCCATATTGCAGGTATCTGACCGGTGTACTCAGTTGCTAAACATGCGAAAGATTAGGTGTTGAGGCCATTGACTGAAGTATCCAGAAGCATTAATTTCATCAGTGATGGAGTTCACTTTCTTTGCCATTAACTCAGTAAGTCCTCACATACCGTTTTGGACAGGTAGAAAGGCTTGCCCTTCCCATCTTTGCCATACCATGATAAGCGAGCAGCCAAGAATGGGTTAAACTGACTTGTTAGTTCAAGCATCCCAGATAATTCCCCTTAGAAATTTTTCCACTGTTCCACGGATTGCCAATCCTTGTTCATCCACTGTACACTCTACAAGGCGAAGCACATTCTCCAGGTAATTGTATTCCTCTTCAATACGTTTTTCTAGTGGTTGTGACAAGTGCAGGTTTTGTTTCCGAGTTTACGTCATCATAGCATCTCGGTCTTCTTTCGTATGAGCAACGACCTTCAAGCGATCGCTACAAGTCGGCCCAACCAATAAACACCCCCCAAGACAACAAGGTAGTTTCGTGGTCGCAGGGTCTTGCAGTGATAAATAACGTGGTGTGCTGTTTGAGTCNCTCCCCTCGCATATGCACGAGGCTGTCTCTCTCAGTCCCCACCAGTGGCAGATGCAGATTCGGCGTTTGGGGGTTTGTTGCGGCTTTTAATGGGAGATTCGAACACGTGCAGCGGTCAAACAACAATAGAGATTCCCCGCTCGATCAGGCTCACTCGATTGTTGCTTGTGCGTAGTTGCCTTTTTGAAACACTTCGTGACTGCGCGCTCTAGGCATGCGATGCGCCGTCACAGGAGCGCAACCATACAGTCATACAGGGGTTCGCCAAAAGAGTTTTCACTTGTTTAAATGCCTCAGATTCTCTACGGCAATCGTTGGGTATCACATAAAAGTGGTTAACTTTTGTAGGCCAAGAAAGTAGCTATTTTTATTGGTTGGACTACGCGATCTTTCAGAAAATCACCACAGTTTAAAAGCGTTTTATATCATTAGTTCACAAAACTTTTGAAGGGGTCAAAAATGACGGGCTCCCATTTTTCACAAACTGCACGGTAAATAAGAACACTGTTGGTGTCCTAAACAATCTCTTGTATCTACAAAATGTATTTAAAAGATGTACCTCAAAGAAGGCCAGCAGGGTCTCCAAACTGCGGCGTGCGGACCAAATCCTGCCCGCGAAGCCATTTCATTAGACAGCAAAGACATTTGTCAATGATGAAAAAATAATAAATTTACAAAACGTTTGTGGTTTGCTGAACTCTTATCCTGACAAAAGCACATTACGTAAGATGTCCGGCCCTCGAACCGTTGTGTTACAGTTTATGTGACTCTCAATTAAAAACGTTTGGAGATCCTGCCGTAAAGCATGCTGCACGCGATAGTTCAACACTGTTTTGGCTATCCGTAGCAAGACCAGAAAAAGTAATGTCTTAAATATATTTCTGTCCTGGTTAGAAGTATACCGGCTCTTCTTACACTAACAAGTGACAACTCATGTCTCACGATAGGAGTCGAGTAAATAGGTAAAAGACAATCAGGTTTCCAGACAAAGCTTGTGCAGTTACATGTACATGGAAATCATATTTATTTCTGAAGCGACAATTAAAACAGAAAAAAATGAATGAAAGACATTTGCTGCGACATTACTCCCACTTTTGGTAGCTCTGCTGGCTATCGTGAAAAACAATCTCATAATCGCATGAGAGATTCACACTTGGCCTAAAAGCATAATACCCTAAAATACATGTGATGTCACTAGTAACGGTAGAATTTCAATCACGTTTAATACTGCTTCACATGCTTGGACAGTGAACTTCTGACGTGAATAAAAAACATCAAACCCATATTAGTCCCGGTTTTAATAAAGGCTGCGACAATATTCAACAGAAGGAAGGCACCGACAGCCCAATTTCTAAAGATTTGCGTTGCATAAATAATCCAAAGCTTTTTGCTTGTGATGTGTCTGTCTATAAACATTTTTCTCACTTTTACAGCCAACACAACCACAAACTTTATCAACCTAAAAATTTAAAATGTATTGGATGTATTGTTTATCTGTCGTAATTTAAGTGATCTAAATAGCAAACAAGCTGAGTTTTGGCTGCGGACTTTACAGACCATCATGCAGTTTGTCATATTTATCTTAGGCCAACTTTATATCACAGTGTAAATGTTTACCACAACAGAAAAACTTACGTTATTTCGTGATATACAGCGAAAAGCCATCGGTGATAACACAGTTAACGTTTCAAAGCAAACTAGGAAAGTACTGGATTTTCCCAGTAATCGTAGTATCAGATACTGTTGTAACTTAACAGTTTGGGAAGGATATTGCCGTTACCTTCACAGTTCACGACCTAAGTGAGGTGACGCTAATCTCTGCAAAATCTGCCCAATACATGACCAATTGCCTGCAGAAGCTGTCTTTGAGTTTGCTAGAATCTTACGTCAGTTACGAGTTTTCAATATTGCATTCCTATTTTCACTACTGTTTTTCGTTTCAATGCTGCCATCAGGCATTACAAAATACACTTGCACCAAAAACAGACCGATTTTCCACAGCCCAGTGGCAAATCGAAAACCGTACTGTGTTAGCGAAAATTATTGCGTTGATGATTACCTGAGTTAAAGCTCCTCAGGCTGAAAAGAAATAACGAAACAGCAAAAGTGTTACGAAAGAATAGCATTGCCTACTATATTCGACAAGAGAGGCTGTATAGAAGTCCAGCAGGTAAATCCTACGATTCAACAAAGTGTAAGCCTGGTTTATTTTAGAACCTGGGTTCTTAAACTGGATGGCGTAAAAAATTCGCAGGGGGACGCGATTATGGCAGCGACATATAGTTCAAAAGCATTAAGGCATTGTATTCTTGCATACAAGATTGTGTTCGTGGCAACAGCATTAGGTCTAAATCGTGTGCCGTGGATGTTGCACTCCGATAAGGGTGTACGCTGTGGTCACTGCTCTTCATAGTCTACGTGAATTGGATAGACAGTCACAGCCAAGTCAACGAAGGTTTCACTGTTGGAAACTGCAATATCAACCGATTGCTTTTGCGGATTATTTGGTGTTTAAAACCGTGAGGTGATTGATGACCACCTAAGGTTGCTGAAAGGAAATCCCTGTCTAATAATGAATGATTGTCTTTTAGGTTCAGCTTATTGATCCCGAGCACTTGTCTTGCGTTAAGTTTGGACCTTGTAATGCTGTTTGTAGATAAATTTTCGAACTCAGGCTTCATTAAAGACCTGCGTAATACCACTGTTCAACAGCAAATGTTTAATTTTTTCGATTCCTCGTGTACGATGTGCTGAGCACTTGATCTTACGCTGGCGTGATTCAGTAGGATTAGTCAAGTTTTTCGCGCTACTTGAAAACAAAACAAGACAATTTCGTGTTTAAAACCAGTTTGGGTGCAGCCTACTTCCTGTACATTCGAGTGTTTCGATCAAAATTGTAAGCAAGACAATGCCATCTTTGGTTTCTAGATCTGCTATAAATCACATCTTCATGTACGTCATCCATGTGACAAAAAAACATATCGACAGCGGTAAGTTTCGGAAAAATTTAAAATATTATATTCGAAAAAGATTACCAGGCTGACGATGCGCACATTTAGGCGAAATCGATTTTTCACTTGAAAGATTTGCTGACTGATTCGATTGCGTCACATTTTCGGAGATTAATGAATTGAACACAGGTCGATTTGACATCAGATTATACTCAGGTGGGAGCAGACTTGAAAGGATGAGTTGTTCATAGAAACGTCCGCCATCAGCGGTACTATGTCTCATCCCACAGCGACACCTTGATTCACGTTATAAATTTTTTGAATGACTTTTGAAACTTTGAATGGTTAATAAATCGTTGCATGTAAAGACTGTAAAGAATATTATTCACCGTATTGTAAATAAAGAACACACCGACATTCCTTGGCCACACCAGCCAAGAAAATTAAAACAAGCTGTCTAAAGTCCTTCACGTTGGTTTGAGAACAAAACATTTTAAAATTATTACATTTGCACGAACAGTGTGTGTTAATGTGAATATTTTTACGATTCTTCAAGGAACTACAGCGGCAACAACTAATGAAAAACACTTCCAAATTTGGGAAATATCTATTCTAACAACCTTTCCTAAAAGAGATCTACCCTTTCTGTTTAAATAAGAATGGAGGAAAAATTAACAGACTAGTTTTGTTTTTTGAGAAAAAAACTGTTTTAAAATGATTCTCATCTGTCGTAAAACTGAAATTACAGTTAGCGCAAGGCAAGCTAACAATCACCCTCCGTGAAACTGTCCCAGATACTTTTTTAGTAATTAAACAGGAAAACAATTCGACTAACCAAATAATAGTACATACAGGGTTTTTTAAGGTGTTGTGGGGACCCGATTCGGGTCCCTAAAATTGAAAATCGGGTCCCTAGAATCAGAGAAAATTATCATCGGGTCCCTAGAATCAGAGAGATAGGATCCCTACAGGTCCATACCGGGTACCTAACATTTTGCTTAAAAAAACTGGTTTATATAATTTGGTAAGAAATAAATATAATACTCTGGTAAGAAATAAATACATTTCCATAATCAGAGTTTCGATGAGCAATTTAACAATTTTTACCAGATCGATAAGTGATTCCATCCTGATGAAAAATGGCAATTCCAGAATTAAAAATGACAATGACGAACGGCGTTACATAGCAAAAACAGCAAGAAAATTTCGGAATCGCTTCATTCACCCCAACGACCTTTAAAAATAAAGAATGAGTCAGGTTTTAAGAAAATGAAATTGCTTGTAAATATGTTCGGGTGAAATTGAAAAGATTAAGATTCACAAATCCATTTGTAAAACGTCAAAAGAAATATCAGCTGCTGCTGCAACAACTGATATAAATACACCCAAATGTTAAAAATGCTTATCAAATAATCGGTTCTTTTTAGCAATGGTGAGATAATTTACATAGAAATTGAAGTTGTTTATCTATAGTATTTCATTGATGAGGCAAGAACAAAACTGAATATTGTGGCTCTGAAAACAATAAGAGATGTTATTGTTGAATCTGTGTTTTGCACAGCAGGATCCAACTGCCAATAGATTGGGAAAGGAACACAGAACATATTCAGAGTTAACAAATACCAAAAGCTTATATTTCATTTTAATTTTACTTCGTTGTACCTTCACCAACAGTTGGTACATGTTGTAAGCGTTGGCGGTCATCCACAACCACGCAGCGAGTAGAAAGTATTGCAACAGTGAAGCCATTACGTAGCATTTGTAGCGATCATCAATATGATCCACAGCAGTAAGGAAAAGTAAATTGGAAATTAACAAACAGGAGGATATATTGACAATGAATATCGTAGTTTTTCTTTCTCTAACACGTCTGCGAAAAGAACGAGCCTTCGTTTGAAAACCAATATTTTCTGTTTCAACTTATAAATAGCTGCAACAAAAAGAGAAACACTGAACAAAGCAACAGAAATCAATGGATTAAGCATCAGGTTTCAAATATATTTTCAAAAAATAATTTTTGAAAGAATTTGGTATCAACTACTGACGAAATATGATACTGACATTTATATTTCAGCAGCTACGTTTGTTTAATACACGCACTTCTTTTCATGAAAGCAAAAAAATTTACCATGCAATTAGTGCATCTTCACAGGAAATAGTTGTTAGTGTTCCCAGCATGTTTATAGCATGTATCTGGTTGAACTTACTTAATGAGACAGTGTATTGCCACTGTGATTGTCAGTCCTACGACAGAAAGCGAACTGCCAATGGTACTGTAAAGACCAACTTCAAACGCAGCTAGGAGAACTTTGTGTTGCTGTAAGTAGAATTAACATATGACTACTTGTAGTGTTGTATTTTGCATAGTTTCTAAAAAATTATCTTAACAAGAATCACCTTTCGTTCACACATTAGCTTTATACAGAAGCATATGAGTTTGTTAAAAAAGAAGCCGCAACTCATCAAGGTGCTTTTGTTACAAATTTACATCTATTGATAGAAAAGTACAAGTAGTAATGCTGCCTTTCAACCAAAGATTCACAACTATGATTGTTTTTCTCTATCTTGAAGACTATATTGCAAGTAAATCTAAAAAGAACAATAGCGGTATTAAATCGAGGTCTACCGTGTCCAACGATGTTCCTTTAACAAAAAAGTGGCCGCCAAAATCGCAAGATTTTCATCATAAATTTCATGAAAAATTTAGTAAAACTGATAATCAGTTGCATGTGCAACACCAATCGTGCTAATTTCTGTTGTGATAATATTTATAATGATAACTGTACTAAAACGCGAGAAAGTATCTATCCATCACGACTTGCAAGCGTTTTGGAGTGCCACAGAGACTTTTCTTATCACTAAATAAAGTCCCAATCTTAACACCAGTAGTTGGGTACGCGAATTTTCCGTCTGGCCGATTCGGTCAGGCCCATTGGGTATGGCCGTTTCGGTCAAGCCATTTCGGTCTGGGCCGTTTCGGTCACGGGATATTTCTGTACATAAACAACTGATTACATTTGCTTTTTTAAATGATTATACCGGCAGGCGAAATGTCCCGTAAGCTGGTGTTTTACCAACTCCCTTTGATGTTGCAGCGAAGTGACAAAACAGTCTGCCACTCTGACGGGCGAAATGTCACGCTAGCCGGTGTTATGCCAACTCCCTTTGATGTTGCGACCATCTGTACTGTACACAAGCTTTTAGAGCACCTCCTCAAGTCAGTTCGCCAGATTTGAGCCATGGAAAGCACAGAAGCTTCCCGAGGCTAGAAAGACTTACAGACATTGGATTCATGTAAAATTTCATGGTCTGGCCGAAATGTCCCGTGACCGAAACGGCCATACCGAAAAATCCTGTTCCGCCAGTAGTTAAAGGACGCGATTAAAGCCTTACCACTAGCATGGAGAATGCAGACAGTCGATTGCATTTACAAGATGGTGGAAACGTTCCTGGAGAAAGCTGACATCCTTGGTGCGTCCACTGATTTGAATATGGATCCAAAACCATGCACTGAGTTCTTGTTACATTAAGCTGCAAAAGACGCGCATCCAAAAAGGTGATCAAGCCGCTGCATTGAAAAGGTTTAAACAAGCATATCCGTCAGTCTCTATAACAGGTTGACGACGCCGTACGATACTGACAGACACAAAGTAGTGCTTTGTGAATTTAAAAGTTAAAAAAAAAAACATGAATACCAAGATCCTCTCATATATGCGTTGCAGCAATACTCTCCACGCTAAATGTCCACTTGGGTATGAAAAAGAGACAAATTCAATCGATTTGAAATATGAAACATGCTGCATGATTTTGTTCGTAACACCGTGCGTTTAGAGAATATTGGTGCTTGCAATACTAAATCATCAATGTTTTTGTTCCATAAATTACCAATTTTTGTTCTTCCGTCCCCTCTTAAACGCGATATCTAGATAAGCACCAGCTATCAAAGGTTCTTCACTTAAAAGGGGCCATACAAAATTATTAATAAGCATTCGAAAAAATGCGCTTTTCTTTAGTTAATTCGATCTACAACTCACTTTCAGAGGATTGTCCGCAATTCTTGTTTCACCTTGCCGAGAACGCTCGTTGGCAAATAACAAGTCTACACTTGCTGCTGTGACGTCTGGCTCGTAGTCCGTTATAGATGCTGTAACAACCTTAACAAATTCTCAGATGATTTAGGGAAAGTTTCATTGTTGTTTTTGAACTTAACCCCTTTAGCTCCCACAACTGCCACGGATCGCGGCTTTTGAAGTTATGATCGGCCATAACTCGCGAACAGATTGCGCTGTAGAGTTATTGAAGACATGCTTGGATTCGGAAGAAAGCAATCGATACGATGAGTTTGAAAAAAGGTACTATTGCATTTGAAATTTGAAAAATGATAAAATTTTGATTTTCCGGAAGTGATTTTTTGCAAAATTTCCAAAAAATTTATAAAAATCTTTCACACTTCCCTGTGAGCTTTTCCGAAACGGTTTTTTGATTTGAACTACTTATGAAGGTCGCAACTAACAAATAATTCAAACCGAAGAGAGAAAAGTAAGTCATCACTGTTTTGGGGGGAGATTTTTTGGGTGGAAAAAAGGGCGGGGTCCGTGATTTTCGGATGACGTTATCGAGGCTTCAAAAAAACTACAGGGGATAATTCGTTTTTTTTCTTCTAAAGGAAACTAGGCAAAAATCAGAATTTTACAGGCCTTGATTTAATTGACATTCTAGCGTAAGTGGTTGGAAAACTATGGCCTGAAAATAATAAACTAATTAGCTAATCCTCTAAGGAATTGGATAATTAATTATATGCAAATTTTCCGTAACTTTCTTTCCTCTCAATAGTTTCACTTGGAATTTCATAGGATGTTGTAAAACACCAAGGGAAACCTGGTCTGCAATCTTCAGATGTTTCGTGGACTTTTGAAGGGTAAATATTGCCCTTCAACATTAAGAGATCCAAGTGTGGATATTTGAGAAGTAAATTTACCCTTCAATTGTCCAAAGATGCCCCTACCAAAAAAAGTTCATTTCTTTCAATTACTTTCGTAAAGTGACGGTCATAACTGACATTTTTATATAGAAACTTTATTTTCAACGTGTTTACTTTTACCTCCACGCATTTTTGAATAAAAAACAGGAATTTTTTGACAACGTGAAAAATGGGTTTTCCCCAAAAAACACGTCACAAGTGCTCGCAACACACATCAAAAGATGCGTTGCTGTGTTCCGAATCCGACGATGTCTTCACTGACTCTTGTGCGCGATCTGGTCGCGAAATATTGCCGATCATAACTTCAAAAGTCAAGATCGTAGTAGTTGTGGAAGTAAGTTAGACGTAAATATATTTGCAAAATGGTTCAGTCTCGGTGGATTGTTAAAAATTCTAATGGCTTACTAAACTTAGCTGTTCGTCAGCTGTGGGAAAGAGAGTGGGCTTCGTAAACTCGTAGAAAACAGCTCTTGATCTTTTATTCAAAATAAAGGCTTCATCAAAAAGTAAACCCGGCACTTTGATGTCCACAGATGCCTTGAAATCAACATTGTTGAAGGAGGTGCCATTTCTTACAGGTTCATCCACCTGGAAAGAGGTAGTAGGCGTAAGCAGCAGTACCTTGTTTGCAAGGCTGTAAAACGTAGAAGCTGTACGTTTTTACTTTATCTTATACTGAAATGAAACCGACCACACCCATACTTTCATTTACATATTTTCTTTAATATTGAGTTAATGTTTTAAAAGAGATTGCTTTCTATGCATAGGCTGATGTAACTACGAGAAAACAAAGCTGAAACCAATTTAAATTAAACCACGTTCGGCGTATCGTAAGCATTTGTNTTCATTGTCACCGAAAATCAGTTTATTGAAACCAAAAAATAACGAATACTCGATTTGTTCAAAAGAAATCAGAATTGATTTCACGCAAAGAAGTTTGGTGTTTTAGAATACCTGCAATGTCATATCTTGAGATGACAGCGTTAACGTTCTTTTGCCGTTTGGAAGGATCACTCGATCACCAAATGATTTCAATACTTTCAGAAGGCGTTGCTTTGTTACCCTAAATTAAACAGGTATAAAGTAAAATGTTAGCTGTGATAACGCTGGCACTGTTTGCCTGTGACAAATGAAAGCAGGACACTATTCTTGACAAGGGATACTGGACTTGCTAAGTTGCGATTTTATTAAGTGTTCGAGAACAGGTTGCTTTTCAGTCGAATTCATACTGCAAGAGATAGGCTCTGAGTTGCGTTCCTACAACTTTTTCTATTTTGCAAAGTGAACTATTTATGGTGAATCACATTCTTTTCTAAAAAGTCTTGAAAAATTATCAAACTTTTCCAACACGGACCAATTAACTTCAGCCTCAAAGAAGCATCTCGAATTCAACAACATGGACACAAAATTCAAAATGTCTGAGTAATACCTAAGCCTTCTAACTACGCTATATAAAACACACCACTTCATCCAGGAATTGTTTAATTATTTCTTGGAAAAATATAACTTCTGGAAGACGAAGTTTAATTAGGTAACTTTCCAATTCATTCATTTTGATGTTTGGCATTTGCACTCACTGAATATTGGCAGAGTCGTTATCACGAAAACTGTTTCCAATCCGATTGATGATGATCATGGTGCTGTATAAAGTAGTTGCGCTAATCTAAAAGAAAGGATATCGTGTCAAAAAAATCATGTTTAAACGCCAAACACGATTTTAAACCATAGCCGTTCAAAGCAATCTCGTAGCTCCTTGCGAAACAACTGAGTACATGTCAAAATCAAGTGTGTGTCCACACCCAGTAACGTTCAACTGAGACAATATTACGTTGGTGTAAAACAGTTAGAGCAACGTTTTCCTTCCTGCTTAGTGATCAAATACTCTACCATAAACCAATTAGGGAAACTACCACAAATAAAAGCTACCAAGAAACGTTCCATTGTTTAAAAATAATCAACAAGAAAAGAGAAATGCATAGTAAATAAAATTTCCAACTTTTAAAAAGCTCCAGTGGCTTGGTGTTTACGTTTTGAGTAGCCACCTATTTTTCCATCACGTTTCAGGATAATATAATGGCAAATGCACTTGCTTTCGAATCCACGTCGATGAACATAGAAATCATTATTACTTCTGCAATAATCGCTTCTGGAAAAACACTGAGCATTTTGAACAAACATGTTTAGGAGCTGATAGCACCATAGCCAGTTAGTTGAACTCAAAGTAACAGAAGACGTTTGACATATTTTATTTGAAGTGATCTAAGTGTTTTTTCCATTTGGAAGGACAAATGCCTGGGTTTTTTATTTAATTCCGAAAAATAACATTTTGGTTCCATGATGAGGGCGGTGGTTTTGTTATTAATGTATATTATCCGACCAGGATCGCACCAAAACTCACCCAAAAAAGGACATGTCCTGGTGAGGTGTGCACATGCCACAAACATAATATTTCGTTAAAGGTTTGCGGTGTGTTCAAAAGACTTTTTATATCGCAATTTCTGATTACTTTAAGTTTTATGCATGTTTTCCGTAAAATGACTTTTGTCTTTGCATTTATGCAGTATATCCAAAAGATGATGATTTTTTAACCATATTGTGAGAGGGGTATCATGCCTCTACACCATTGTATGTAAGTAAACATAAATGGCAATTTCACCAGATCAAAAAGGGTTTTCGTGCTGATTTCTCCCATCAAGAAAACGCAAAATATGACCAGATTTTTACGAAGTTGCCTTGTCCTTCACGCACACGCCTATGTTGCCACTACACTCTTTCTGGCACTTGATTCAAAATATTTCAGAGCCTACGTGAACGCGTCGATCATTAAAAATTCAGAAATGCATGGTTGATTTCAAGCACTGCACGCAATCATCCTTTAAAATATTGAATGATAAAAGTAGTATCATAGCCAAACACCAACAAATAGCTAACAGATTATTCTGATCATTCTGGATAACATTTTGGATAACATCTGCATAACACCATTCTGGATTAACATCATCATCAGATTCTGGAAAACATCACTGCAGCAGCAACAAGAAATGTTTTCCTAATAGCTTTATGTAAAAAAGCTTGATCTATGGAATAAACTGTTAGGTAAATGCTCTAGGTTTGCTGTGAGTGTTCGAGCTACCAGCCGACTGGGCTCTGCTTTGATAGTTTTGCGAGATTCGAACTTGCACATATCTGCATTCAATTAAGTACTCTACACACGGGAGATAAGCAAGGAATCTATCGGCAAATTGTTAATAGGAAATCGATTTCACGTAACACTACGCATCGTCAGTCCTAAAATCTGCAAGCAGTGCTTACGGGTGAAACGTTGAAAGTCTAAAACAAGAACACAGAAAGCAAACAAATTCAAGACTGAAATGAATAAATCACAACACGAAATATTGGAAAATATGCCTTTCTCAAATGAATGCGTTCACTGGAACTTCAAATCTAACTGACCCCAAGCATTGAGCAAGGCAAAAGATCCAATGAAGTCTGAAACAATACGCTGGGTGATGCGCAGCGTCAACAGAATGCGTGAGGAAGACTGCATTAAGCGCTGGCAACCAAACTCTAGCGTGCGGCCTTTAAGAAAAAACGATTTGATTTTCAGTTCTTGGGCAGATGTTTTTTCTTTCAAGCTTTCCACAAGCATCGATGTTGTTCAACACGAAATGAAACATTTGCATAAAAATACCTTCACGTAGCTTGAATTTGTCAAACTTGCGTAGAATAAATTTTGAGTTACTGCATCGATCAAGTTGCCACTTAAGCCCTCCGAACTTGCTGTCAAGATGAACATATCGTTGATCGCTTCTTGGACAGATTCAGATGTAGCAACACGGGCATTGATCTACACAGAACTTTTCTCAGCTTATTCAAGCCTCTTTTTGCTTCAGCAGAGACAATACTAATTGCGTGCTTCACATTCAAAACATTTATCAGATTTATCTAAAATTTAATTACTCAGCATACATTTGATGCCAACTGACTCTGTTTTTTCATTGATTCTGAGCCATGTCCATCAACTCTTCAAAGAAAGTGCATCTGATAAAATTTCTAATTTATTTTTTCGTTGATACACGAAACGTAGAAGTGCTGAATAGCCTTACGATGAAAATAACGGCTAAAGAAAATAATGTAAACGACATTTTGCTGACGTTTCGGTAACTCCTGCTACCATCATCAGTTTTCATTGATAATTTGAAAGTCAAATAGGTTGTCAGAAATCTTTCATACCTAGATTTTTGTGAATTAGCATTTTGTCCACCAGCATGTTTTTTTAATAAACTGTAAGAAAAAAACTACTTCAAATCTTTTGACGGTACTGATTGGGGGCTTTTCGTGTAAGAAAATTTTTCTGCTGGACTTGATCGACGTTTTTTCTTATTCGAGAATATTCAGGATTATACTTACCATGATTTCATAGGCTTAAATCGGGACGAATTCAAAACCATGAATGAAATAACCGGACGAGCAGTCGAAGGTCTGAGCTTGGCAAATTTTATACCTTGTTTTTTTGTTTTAAGATTGTCGGAGAACACATATAAAGTACTGTGCTTAGATTAAAAGGGAAAATTTTTGTTACGTTGTTTGAAAGTTTTATTGAAATTGGAAGTTACCTCGCAATCTCGCAACACGTTGTCTGATCTCACGAAGAAGAGCTTTTATAAACTAATTTACCTTTAACGCGGTTACACAAGAGAAATAACACTGACTCACAAATGCGACAAGTGAAATTCCGGGACATTTTGCTAACCGGGACGGGACACCCGGGACAGACGTTTAAACAGGGACAGTCCAGGCCAAACCGGGGTGTATGGTAGGTCTATTTAGGATGCTTTATTGGCAGAACACATTTATAAATTTTAAGGTTGCATTCCTTTCGTGGGGTAAACAAATATTTCAAATTTCAACTTGAATTCACATCGTGACATGAATAATCACCGTAAATCGTGAAGTTGAATTCAAACGTGGTATGACGAAACACAGCAAGTTTACTTGAATTAATATCAGGGCATGAAAACACTCTAATGCTAAAAAGGGATAGCAAACAGGCCCGTAACCAGCTTGGAACACCAGGAGGGGAGAAAAAGTTTCTGAGAGGAGCCCAAATTTTTTGAACTATGTCCAATATGTTCAAACTATATCCAACACATTTTTCCAGGGGGGCAAAAAATTTTTTAAGGGAGGCTTCGCCCCCCACCTGGTTACGGGCCTGATAGCAAATAACACGTCAGTTTAAAGATACTATTATCCTCGTCCGCGCTGCGCAGTTTAGAAATGTGAAAGCAAATATTGAAAGCATTTTTTCAATTCTTAAGTGACCATTGACAACTTCCTCCCACCATCCACGCATTTACGTAAACTGTTTTAATCATATTAAATACAAAGATTTTGACTTTGTCTGATATAGTTGAATATTTTGCAGCCAATCGCTTGCTATTCCTATAAGTTTCCTTTTTAATTTATTCTGGTCTTCTACGGAGTTTCTTGCTACCTGGAATACCGATACTGTAACACCTATCGATAAAAATGACTACTAAATCTCCGTTGGAAACTATCGGCCCATCGCTTTTTCTCCGTCTCTATCAAAATTTGTCGTAAACCCTTACTCAAACACAATTATAACTATCTTGGAACTCACAGGTTATTGACACCCGGATACTTCGGATTTCAAAAAATACTCTCCTCTAAGCTAACTGTAGGTGCCAGTTGCAGCTTATATCAACCTTACGATTAGAATCTTCCAGAATAGTTTTCCCTGACAAATTCAAAGGTTTCGATCCTTGCAACAACTTGAAATCGTTAGCTCTCTCGTAAATCGTTTAGCCTCTTATCTTTACAAACGATCTCAAGTAGTCTCTTGAATAACACTCTCTCATATCTCAGTAACAACCAGGGTTGCGGAGTCGGAGGTAAAATGTCCGACTCCACCTCCGATTTCTATCTTCCAAAATTTTCCGACTCCGACACCGACGATCCAAAATTTCCGACCCCGACATTTACTGCCGACTCCAACTCGTTAATATAACGCGAATGAAGTTTGGCTATCAATTATTTTTTAGCAACTACCAATCAATGGACATCGTGGTGCACAGCAAGAATTCTGTTTCAATAAAAGTTTGAAAAGAAATTGTACACTTTCAACAGGCACGAGTGAGAATTCCTAACTTTGGAATGCGATGTAAAAAATAATTTAATTGGACTTCCGGAGTCGGAGTCGGATAAAAAAATCCGATATACAAAAATTATAAAATTATATTGCATATAAAATTAGATGGCATATGAAATTATATGGCATTGAGAAATATTTTGGCATCCACAGGTTGTTTAGAGATCCATCAACTTTGTCATAACTGATGTAAATACAAAACTTGGCAGAATGTTTGCAAAGATATGAACATTGCATTTCTACAAAACAATTTCTCATGTGAAAGCAAATGACAAAATAGTCATGAAAAATAGCAGAAAACTTTAGTTCACAAGTGGTAGGACGACTTTGGCTATAGCAGAACGTGTACAGGTGTAGCCTCAATTTTGATTAATGTCAAGGCTATTCTTCAAAATTAAACCTTTCAAACATTCCCAACACATTTCGACATTTTTAAAGGTGGGAGTAAGAGAAATTACTCCCAAAGATCTAATCTCAAGATTTTCTGCAATTAAAAAAAAACTTTTTCTTGAAAAAATGCTGCAGTTACTTAGATGCTACCTGTACGATTGAAGAAATGTTCACGTCACAAGGCAATGTTCGCAATTTTCCAAAATAGGCGCTCTCATTGGTTGGGTTTAATAAGCACACAGCTGAAGCAACACTTCTTCCTGCAACGAAAAAATTTGCGTTATAAATCATGAGAAAGTTTGAAGATGACTTAGATAACCATTTTTGTTTAGCAGTGAAAAGCAACCAGGCCTTTTGCTTTTGTCACAGAATAATTTTGTTTTTTTCAAAATGTTTATTTGCAAAAAGGCTATGCAAAACGTTCTTTTACATTTACACTAAAATTCCCACATGTTTGTTACAAGCTTGTGCGTCAGGTGATGATTACCGTTGGAACACCTCTGCAACGACGGCCTCGTTTCCCCGATGCTTGCTCTGATGAAAGTGTATCGACCTTGTTCGAGATGCATCGTGAACCCAACTTTGCAGAAGGCTATTCAAGGTTATCAATATCAGTGTTAGTCAATGTTAACATACGATAGGAATACATATAAGTATGATAGATACGTCCTGGAAACTGTAGAAAGTCGTTCACCATAGAATGACCGTACCAGAGGGCAACAGAGATCAAAGAAACTATTTTTCCGGTAAGAGCAAAACAGGGAAGAAAAACCGACAAAAGATATATATAACAGTAACTTTCCAGTTTTTAAAGCACATTTGCACAAAAGACAAACCTTGTAAGACTACACAGCAGGGGTGTCGGACCTGGGGGTGCAGGGGTTGCAACCACACGCCCAAAAGTTTTGATTTGTCGAAAATTCGGGCAAAATCTCAAGAAATTTGGGCAAAAATTTCGACATTTTTGAAATATGCTAACGAAATTATTCTTCTTTTTTACTGAGTGCATCAATAAAAATTTATTATTTCATAGAAAATACAATAATTATGTATATAATCAGCAAACTCTTTCTAGTAGCTTCGTGTTTTCGTATGTGAGAGTTGATAAGTAACTGACACACTTGAAACTTTGGGCAAAAAAGGCATTTTATTTACGCAATTGTAAACTGTGGGAATCGAGTATGTTGCCGGGTACCTAATGTACTTCATATTTGTAGAGTCCATGCCAGGCAAATACAGAAAAGCTGTGTTTTTAATTATAAGTACAATGTTTGGATGAACACATTTTGCCACTTGTTGCATGTTGCCTATATGTCCTCAGCTATGCGTTAGGTTTCTTGCTGACAGCAACAGCTGGATTGTGAATAGAGAGCCAAACCCCAGTACTGTGAGGCAGGTGTTCGGAGTACTGAGCCAGCTGACTTTTGACAATGTTCTTGAGTTCAACAAGTTTCAAAATACAGTTCAACAAAGTTCAGCAAAGGTTTTAGGCTGTGTTGTAAATTGTAAATAAAGTGATTTAGTATTGCTTTCACTGCCCTGTCTGTTCTGCAAATACTGATTTTTTATTCAAAAACACCTGCTTCTTTCATCTGTTTCTATCATCACTTGAATCAGTTCGAACTGGTTGGCTTCTGCTAGTCTTACTTCTGATCTACAATACATCTCAACTTGAATGCAGCTGAGAAGCATGGCTGCTCCTGCAACCAAAGTTGATGTCAAAAACATCAATGACAAACTAGACAAGATGTCGAAAACTCTTGTCGAGAACAGCAG
>JGI24159J19872_10001114_pt1 | contig 28407 bp, 22 predicted proteins | sample Ectturendosymbi4_FD_19872 | JGI IMG/M metagenome (IMG submission 19872)
CATCTGTTGACTCATCCACGTGAAAAAAACATTGGAGTTGGAGATGCTTTTATTTCATTTATCACCTGGTCTTTCACATCTTCCGGCATATCTGAAATGCCCCTCTGAACAATGTCGCTGGAAGTGATATTCGTCTCATGTTTGCCTCACTACCTTCTCCAAGTTGTTTCACTGTTTTCAACAAACAGCGTTTCACAAGCGTTTTTTTCCAATCGTGCAGATTTTTTGCTTGGCAATTTCAAGTGCGACTTTATATGATGCCTGTCTTCTTGGTGGAAACTTCAGGCAAGGTAAGTCTCTGACATTTCAAACTCGCTTCATGGCGTCGGAAGAATTCTATAACTTTTTGTGGCGTGGTTGGGATGCTTTGTCTCTAAATGCCGTATCAATTTCGAAGGTTTCACATACTTTTTAGCACTGAGAGCCTTTATATCACTGCAATACGCTTCCGAAATGTTGACTGTAACTTCACAACGGTAAACTGTTGGTAAGCTGTCTTAGTCAACAACTGGTTTACAACTACAGTAGAATAAATCATTCGTGATATGTTGGAAGGCTTTGCCTCTAAATGCTGTAAGAACTTCGAAGGTTTCACAAACCCAGCATCAGCACCGAGAACAACGTTGCACAAAACACACTATGGCTTCACTGTGTTTTTTACCAACTATGGAGTTAAATCCAAATTTCAAATACTCATCAAAATACTTGTGTTTCCTGTCCATGGCAACAATAGAAATGAAAGTGTCACGATACTTTCAAGGTAGATGTTTCTACCTGACTGCTGCCTGCAATTTCACAATAATAATTTGCTGGTATCAAAGATTAAAACTGTTTTTAAACAAGATCGACCAAGTGCGTCAATTGACACAAGCACTACACCGCTAGTGGTCCACTTCACCTCGGATTTCGACAATAGACGTGCAAGATAGTGGATGATAAAACTAACAGATTGGACTCTACAACGGTGGTCTGACGATGGAAAGACGTATATCTGCTCTTCAGGTTGCGACTTCGGATGCATACATTGCCAAGCATATTTTGCAACATATTGTTATATTTGAATTGGTAACTCCAATGCTATAAATTGTACGAGTAAACTGCGGTATGCGCAACAAACAAGCTTCTCCGAGAACCAAGTGCATTGCGATGACCAGATTTTGCCATTTGAACTTAAAGGGTTAACACAAGCACGACAATTTAAACATATCGTTACATTGAAATCTTTGCGCACCCTAAAAAAACTTCGCGTCCTTAGGTTGAGAAATGCTGCTCTAGTAGAAATAGAAGCGAGTCTCGGTTGAAGTTTGCCTGAAAACTAACATTTACTGTGATAAATTCGAGGAAATTTCAGACTTGATGATTTTTCCTGAATGTTTCCGCGGGCCACTGAAAACGCTGTGGCAGGCCATATGTGGCCCGCGGGCCACTAATTGCCCACCCCTGTCCTAGAGTAAACATGAAAAAAATGAGATACCGGTATTATGTTGATCGGTAAATTTTCGGTTTTGCTTAGTTTCTATTGCTAAGATACAAATGTATCAAAAAGAGTGCAAAAACAGGTGTTTTTACCTGCTGCAAGCAGGTTTGTACAGTAACACAATGTTGGCGATTTTACAAAAATATTTCTTTAGCAATGGCAATTTTATGCTGCGAAAATATTTAAAAAGTATTGCAACCAAGAAATACAAAACAACAGTACCTGAACACTTGTAGGAATTTCATTCAGAATGGACTTACTATGTGTCTAACCTTTTACAGTACGGAAACCTTAATTTTCCCACGCGGGAATCAACAACTGAAAAGGGGTCTCTGGACAGATTTACATCGACTTTGCACGCATTAGAAAAATTTTGGCCGACGTTTTGTCTGTTGCAGCGCTAGTGCGGGACATTTCTTTTGACTACAACTAATCTGTTGTAGTGAAGCAAAGCTTGTAGGCAGGGTAAGGACTGGGAGATAAGTTTTTCCCATGGTTTGCCTTTATTCATTTCAAAATTTCAGCAATTAACAGAAAACGTACTCACTAGATTCGATGAAAGAATCACACCAAAATATAGAAAATTTCCAAAGCTTTGCTAGTAAATCCCAAAATAACGCCAAAAAACGAAACATTTACATTGGAGCACTACACATCGAATGGGAAAAGCACTATTTTGGAATAGGGGTCTGACAGCAAATGTACATTTGCTTGTGACGTCTTCCTTGATTCTCATAAGAGTATTTTCATAACAGCACATCTTTCCTGGTGGGCTGGACGCTGAAAAGACATGGAGACAATGGTGCGTAGGCGCCTTGCCAGAAAAAATGATTTTTTTTGTTGGGGCAAGATTGCCAACTTGAATAAATAATTTGCTTTACGTGTTCATGACAATTTTTGCTCAAAGTTTCAACAATTGCCGTCCAAAATTTGGGGAAACCGCCACTCCTTTCGCCCTTCCTGGCTACGCCGCTGATCATACGGCTCACCCACCGTTTCAATATTTATTGAGGTTTGTTAGCAGCAAGCGAAACGTGTGGGTATTTGTTTTCATGCTGTTCAACCAATAAAATCCACTCTGTTAAAATAAAATCCACACAACGTGCAGTACTAAACAGTAATTTTTTTCCACAGAAATGCACATTCAAAAAACCTTTCTCCTGCATGCGTAGCCACGGGGCGCATTCGGGGAGCGCCCCCCAATATTTTACCCCCTCAAAATTTGTTGTCCCCGGAAAAATTTGTTTCAAACATATAATAAAAGCAAAAATCTTGCCATCTTAAATGTATTCGCCCCCAAACCTCAAAACCTGGCTACCGGCCTTCCTGCATGGCTGTTTGCAATCTATTCGCCACCAATGTCTCCTGCAAAATTGCACTATGCGCTTGTTGACACAGGACTGTTATAATACATGATTTAACAACGTGCAATTCAAGTGGCGTAGTGTGAAAAAACGACATGAATGAACGTATAGATTTGGCTTACCAGCAAAAGTTCCATAAGGCTCTTGTCAGAAGAAAAATCTATGGTGGAGCCGTGGAGGACCAATTGCCACATTTGTTGTCAACCAAAGGGCCACTGTATGCAGAGTAATGAGCTACATAAAATTCTTTTTGAATCATCCCTTCCTGTAGAAAGCTTCTGGATGAGCCCCTCCAAGGGAATAGAAAAATTGTGTGAAACCCATTAATTATATTAGTGACGTTGCACCAAAGTAAAGTAAACTCAACGTACTATGGCCAGTGACGTCCCAAGGAGACAGAAACAAATGCGTTCAATAAGGAATGTTGAATTTTTCAACATTTCAGCGAACTGAAGCAGTCATGTAGCAGGAAGTAAATACCGTTCTTGACTACTAACAGGGAGTTGAGACTTTCATTTGGCTACTAGTGTGCCTTTGGACGATTGAGCTATTGTCTTGTACACGCATATCATCTGAAGCGAATTTAAGCAGTTCTGAATCCTGCTCCAGGAAACGAGTTTGACTTACGACCCATGCGCGTAATGACAGAGGCGTACATTCGTTGACGAACGCACGTTTTACTGCAGGCTATGAAGTCTCAGCGTTCGTAATCGCGCAAGGTGCGGTCCGCTCGAGGGCATAGGCGTGCAGTGTGCTGTTGTTTTCAACCGCGCGCGCTTGCACGATTACGCTTATGACTAAGTTAATCACTCTGTGGCGAGTCAAACTTGCCATGCTGCTGTGGCAGCACGCAAGACAACCTCAGCACTTGCTCGATAAGCCTACGTATGCAGTTCCTTGAAAACATCAAATGATTTTCGGCTGCGTTTACCAGCCTAAACCACTGAACGCTACATTAAGTCAAGAAACGCACACCAAACAAAGAAACTGTAAACGTATCAACACTTCAATGTGTATTTTTCTAGTCCGTCGAACTTCATGTAAGCTGCTGAATATCTGCTAATTTCTACGTGCAAGTTAACAGTTTCCATTCAGCTTGTTGTCAATGTCAGATGGTGATTTTACACGACATTTAAGCGATGGTTTATTATGGGCCAAGCGTGTAATCTCCTACCCTTGTCGCAGTGAAGGTAATGGTTTATTGCTTCATATGACTCAGCTAATAAACAGAAGCAATACAAAAAGCCATTGCACCATAAGTAAATCAGCTGTCAGTGAACATTAGAGCAAATGAAAACACAACGGAATAATAGCTGATCAACGTAAACAAAGAGTATCCTGTAGGACTGGTGAAGGACCTTGGCGTCAACCAATCACGTTTACCACTTTTTGAAAAGTGCGTCAAGCTTCCCTCTAGCTAGGCCTATAGTAACACAAAACTGCGCGCTTCAATTACTTTCGAAAAGGTGGACAACGATGAATTCGGTTCATCCTCGAGACTGGTCACGTCCGCCCAAACCGATCACGAGTTTGCCTTTTTTTCGTTGTTGACGTTGGTGGGCGTGTGTGCGTCAGAATGCGTGTCGCGCGCGTTTGTGTGTGCGCTTCAGCGTAGCGTGAACACTTCAACTCACGTCACAATGCTTGCGCAGTTCCGCAGCGACGTAGCGCCGCGTCCAGTTGAAGGTATTCAGCTTTCTTCAGAACAGTGGTGGTCTTGGACAGCTTTGCGTCATGTTTGGATATCGCTTTGGCTGCGACAATTTAATTTTTTCTGAGGGTGAAACTGGCAGTTATGTTTGCTGTCGAGTATTTGAACCAGGCAGTTGTCAAGCGGATGTAATTCCTGTTTATATTCCGAGGTAGTTTCACGTTGTGCTTTCTCATGCATAACGCCGTGTCTTGCACATAGCCATTCCATGCTTCTTCAGGTAGTAGAGCTTCTGCTTTCCATGATTTGCGACGGGTTTGTGGAGTGCGCTACCCGGTTTCGCCCGTGCTGACAGCTACAGAACAGATTTTGATTTCTTCGTTAATCTGCGGAAATGAACTCAACTGCATATTACTTTTTCTTTACATGTAACTGGAAAGCTTCAGTGCATGACATTCTTAGTTGCTAACGTTCACGGCTGCTTTCATCTCCAGCGGAAAACCTTAACTATAGATAATGGTTTGATGCACAAAGCACTTCCTTATGAAGTCGAATAGGATTATGGCTTGCTTAGGTCTGCTATATCTATGTTTCTTTGGTGTATGACAGTGAGTTGGTTGTTGTTACTGCTTGACGTAGACAACCTTCAGAGATCACAGACGTAGTGCAGACCCAAAACTCCAGTCTACTACAATACAAAAGTTCATCGTGATTGAGTGAGCCGTTTCTTCATATTTGCAGATAGGAATGTTTTTGATCAAGCGCAGCTTAGTGCTTGAAGCTGCAGTAAAACCTAAAGTTAAGTTTCCAAGAAACGTGCTCAGCAAAATCTTTCAGAGGTGTTCTGTGCAAGCAAGGAAATTGCAAGCAGACTGTGAAGTTTCCATTTTTGACAAAAGTGCATGCCTTTTTGATTAAATTGATGTGGGTATTTCTCAATTCATGACCTGAAGGCCCTTGTGAGAGATTTAGAATGAATATTATTGTTTGTGTGAATTTTAGTAGTTGGGCGAGTTAGACTTGGAATACTAAAAAGCATTGTTCTGGCCTTTTATCTAAGCTTAGCATTTATGTTTCACTTGCAAGTTTAAACTGAGTAGGCCAGTTATGAAGTTTTTCGTAAAAACAAACACATCTGCATTTTTGTGTGAAATGTATTTGCCTTTGGTAGTGTAGACCCAGAGAAAGAGAGTTTTTGAATGCAGCAATGTGTGTAACTCCATATATTTATGTGTTCATGCTTTCTACAGCATAGATTACTGCTATCAGAAGTAGTACAGTATGTAGCAGTTTAAAGCGAGTGGAAGTCACTTCTGTTTGTGGATGCTGGACTAGCAGGGTTTTAAATAAGTTATTAATCATTACTAAGTGTGAATGATAGCTAGCAATAAAATGCATGAAGCTGCAGCATGGTAGCTGTAAAGTTTGCTGGTTATGGAGGTTAGATATTATCAAACTGTGTGGCTAAGCCTTGATTGCCTAATTAAAACTTACTTTGTAAAAGTGCACAGATGATGCCATTTCCTACACAGAACAGCACATTAATGGGCTTTAACTTTGTTTTTGTAAAGTATTATAATATGATCAGACTGTGCCAAACAAAGTGCAACTGAAGAATGTATTACAGAAAACAAAAATATTGGAAGGCAATAGCAATTCATTGAAGAGAGGCAAGTGGTGAGCAGCAACACTGGTGGTTAATACACTGGGGATGCTAAAATAAGATCAAACTTGCACACAGGCCAATGTGAATATACTGACAGTGTTCCCTTTGACCACAGCCAGGAACAAGCACTGGTGGAGCCACTGTCGCTCCCTGGGTTCACCTGACATATGAACAAGTTTCTATGCAAGGCAGCTCAAAAAAGGAGCAGTAGACTTGCCATACACACCAGTGGTTTCAATTGCAACTGGTTGAAAGTAACAATTGTCAAGGGGGTCATTGTATTTTAAGCATTTTTCGGTCTCAGCATCAGTTGCTACACTGCCTGGTTTAGTGGTGCTGACTACATAATGGGTTGGAGCAAAACTCTGATCTGCACATTATGCATAGGAGTTGGAAAGTGCAACTTTGCCATAAACTGACTAACTAGTCTCCACGAAGGTGACGACAAACAAGTGAATCAATCAGCAACTATTTTTATAGAAATAAAATTTGTTGATTGATTCACTTGTTTCTCACATTCGTGGAGACTAGTTACTTGAATACAGATATGTGTAAGTTATGAATCATCGCATAAAGAAGAAAGCAGAACCTTTTTGGATGATTTCTCACAAGCTTACAGAAAACCTAGAGCTTTCAATTACCATAGACCAAATCTTATTTATAAAATGAGCTTTAATGTCAACATATCAAGAAGCGCGTTCGTAACAGCTGTTGATTTACTATGTATATTTGTGTTGATTCAAGGTTCTCCAGCTAGCAAAATCTGTGGCTTTTGAAATTGTGCCATCTTTTTTATAAAGAGGTTTATCTACAACCAACAACGACAGACTTTGTATTGTAGCGACTCAGGGCTGATCAATTTGTCATGTATTTTCAGTATATGATGTTTCTTATAATCTGTCGGGCCTGAATGTGAGTTGTACCATTCTCATATATCCAATTCAAACAAGTTGACCTTATTAGAAAGCAATTGCTGTGATTGGTTTGCAGCCAATGTGGCTCCACAACAATACAAAATTTTTATAAATTATAGTGCTGAAAACGTCTTCTTTTGCATAACTTTCAAAAGGTGGTCAGTATTCAGCCAATCATTCAGGGTCATTGTAAGCATTTCATCATCAGACTGCACTTGGTGTAATAGGGTGATCCATTTGCAGTGGTAGTTCTTTGTAAATTGCTGTTTATTATGTGAACCTGATATGGTGCAGTGAGGTCATTGATCACTGAAAGCTTGTTGTAAACAATATAGCTACCAATATCAAAACATATCACTGAAAACTGCTTTTTATATTTTAATGTGATATTGCAAATCTAAGTAATTGGTCTGACTGAAGTTTTAAGTGACCATAAGTGCCAAACAAATCTAAGGTTTAATGAGCTAAAGGAATTTCAATGTTTGTTTTATGCTTATTGAGATCAAGGCAAAGCTTTGCAATTTAAGTAAGATACTGTGTAGAATGTTATGTCTGACTATCATCTGTACTTGATTTAAATGCTGGTCTTATGTGCTTGATGGCGACAATAAATATATTTCAGTCAGGCTGATGTGCTATTGGTCTACAAGATACTGCCTAAGATCGTGCTGTGTGTGTTGAAATGATTCACCTCATGCATGGATTACTATTACTTTGAAGAACTGTTTGGATAAATTTTTCTTGAAATGGATACCAAGTGTGCACCATCACCTGCTCCACCTGGCAGTAATATAGTTGCTACTGCAATGTCCAAGGCGAATGTGGTTTCTCCAGGTAAAGGTTGATGCAACTAGTAGCTAACTCTTTGTGTTAATATATGCCAGTACTCTTGAATAACTTGAAATGTCCATTAATTGATTTACTAATATTACTTTCAGCAACTTACTTCATCCTAAAAGTGTCAACATTTTGCAAGAAATTGAGCAATACTTGTGTTAAAGAATCATGAATGATCTTCTTTTGCAATTTTGTCAGGTTTTCATTTGTGAATAATTTTTCAATACTGGCCCAATATATTGTTTCAAAACTGCATTTCAGACTGCACTGACAAGGCTCACATGCCTAAAATGTTAGATTGTTTTTCAATTGAGACTGTGACCAGCAAAGTAAGACTGTGCAGTCTATACCAAAAACCTTTGACTACAACTATTTTTGGTGCCGTTAACTCAGACTCCTCTATGTAACAAGGGTATGGCTATGCCTATACTGCTACAGTTTTGCATATTGTTAAAAAGATTTCAACAAGCATCAGAGTACTGTAAGCAGAGTAACACATTAGCACTAGTTAATAGAAACAAAACTTTATGTATTTTGCATTTTTAAAAATCAGTATTTGCATACTGCATGATTGTACTGCAGTAAATCCATGGTTTTATGCAGGTACTAAGCATGGTGATTTAGTTAATCAATTACCCCTTAATAGAATGAATTAGATTATCGTATAAGTTTTTTTGTCCCAGTTGCCAGAACTTCCCTTAGTTGCATATTTGCTTGAGCAAAGCCTTCGCAAAACAAAGGGAATCACGTGACAATCTGCAATAGGGTCAAAAAAAGATAAGCTTTTGCAGGCGCGACACGGCAGCTTAATATCTTGTCTAATTTGTAACTGGACTTCTTGCTGCGGAAAATAGACAAAAAAGAGGTTACTGAAACGTTATTACTTACTGGATTTAAAGGCAAACTTAGGTGAGTACAAATGATGATATTAAGGTTTCAATTGATCACTAGGTTTACACTAGGGAAGGATTATCAACAGATCCGATTGGCCACCGTTTGCTACTCACCACTTTATGTAATTTCTAAACTCGGCGCCACGCCTGGTTCTCCAGACTAGACTCATCGATGACAAATAACCTTNTTGTATCGAATGGAGCTCTATTTGTTACTTGGGCGATCATACTGAAAACGCCAAGTTTCGAACGCCGTGGCCTCTACCGGGTAGTGCACGCAGCAAGCAAACTCAACCATTAAACAGCAGCACAAAACCCACTAGCTGCTCTCTTCCACCAGGCTGTCACCATGCTAGGCATTGCGATCATATACGTATGACGAAACAATGGACCTTAAAGTTTCTGGTTTGGCCAGTGACCGTAAATTTTCAATCTGCAGTAATTCCCACGCGGAAGCGCTGACCAATGTCTAAAATCACAGAAAAATCTTACAATTTCTTAAGTACAGCTAGAGGCCAATTGAATATGCAGAGAAAACCTGCAAAGCGAAAAATTTGCCTTCATGATGAAGTGCCTGTAATCAAAGAGCTCGGAAGCAAGATGGCGCAGAAAATTGATGCCGCTAAAATTTGACGAATCGCTAACGCAAGTTTGTGGAAAACGAAGAAAAAGCTCATAGAAAATCATCGCAACACTAATAATCCGTCAAGGAAACGTACCGAAGAAAGTTGCAGTGTTATTTCAGGCAATCATAATGGGCCTTGCGCCATGCTTAACCAATACACATTCCCCACTACTGAGATTGACCAAAAATTGGTTAACACCAGCTGATGCGTATTAAGCGTTTGTTCATGCCAAAAAAGTCATTCTGTATGAGTAAAAGCTGAAGATAGCTGATATAAATACTCTGTAAACAACTTAGTGGTGTCGGTTTTGCTGAGAAAGGGTTCCTTTCGATAGGTACTGTCTCTTAATTCTGTTATTATTTTAATCACTCGCAATGCAACCATGCTCCTTACTGCTGCAGACTCCCCTCAAGTATCTGCTGTTTGCATGACGACGGATGGATCAACAACCCATATGACCAGGCCGGCTAGCTCCTCTCCTCGTCCGAGAAGGTGCGAGAAGTTACAGTGCGTTATTCAATGCTAATTTCTAACCTCGGTCGTTGTTAACGTTAGAGTCATTTTTGGAGGTACTTGTGACATATCGTAATGTGTAAATTCATGCGGTATTTCGTGACAGCATGACGCACAGTTTGCGATGTTACGATGCAGCTGTCCTTGATTGAGTTTGAGAAGTGCTGGTGTGGTGTCGGTGGTTGTGCTGAATTTTACAAGATGGGTCTTGAGCGAACACACAGACTAGGAGATTTAGTTATATCAGGGAAATCGGTTTCCTTCTAAAGCAGAGGTTCCCAACCTGGGGTACATTTGCCTACCTGAAGGGGCACATTTAAGTTAGCAGTAGAAGGGAAGATATATTTATTTATTTCCAAATATCTGTACATACATCAGTGAATGTTATTATAAAAAATCATCATACGCTTATTGTTCTATATATCTATGATTAATGATAAAATATTTTTTCATGAGAAATTTTAGGGGTACATGCTTGTGTGTCGAAATGCTAAAGGGGAACATGGTCGGAGAAAGGTTGGAAACTCCTGTTCTACAGAAAAGAGTTTAACTGCTTTTTGTATCAGAAAGCTTTTGCTGCTTGTGCTTGGTATTCTTTATTTTTGGCACATGCAGATTTGCGTGATTGCAGTAAAGACGGCAACTTCTATAAAATTTGTTCCGTTGCTCGTCTAGTTGGTCGTTGTCGCTCGGGGCCGGTTTGTCAGATAGAAAGAAATCTATGGGACGAACGTGTTCTTCCTGCATAAAAAGTTGGTTTTTGTTGTCTTGGATCGCCGACCAAGTAAATGGCAAACCTTCAGGCGCTCGGTGTGCTTCCTGTATATGCAGGCAGGGTTTTGCCTGGAGGAAACGCCAGCAGTGTCTCTGTTTGAGGTTGCCGCATGACCGGAGACATTGTCGGCAAAAGTCCGATGACACCTGTTTCTTTGACACTGTTAGCGAAAAAGAAACAAATTCTTGAAGGGTTTTTATACAAAACGGAATAATTGCTTACATTTTTTCTTTGCCTTAGCACAAGAGGCAAATGACGCTCAGTCGTTCCTTGGCTACATTTTGTCGGCCAAACTATCTTTTCGCATTCTATTCCATTCAGCATCACGTGCACATTCCGTCACAGAAGGGATTATGATGAACAGCAGGCAGTTGCAGTGGTGAAGCATCATTGCCAGGGTTGTCAATTAAATGCGAAACGTGCTAGTATGCCGAAGTATCTCAGAGGCTTAGTTAACCTACGTTTAAGTGCGGCTTACGATCAAGGGCGGCTTACATGAATTTTTTAACACCATTTGGTTGGCTAAAAAGCAAGGGCGGCTAACAATCGAATAAATACGATACTTGCCTAAATTAAAATCTGTTTACTATAAAAACCCGTTTTTGTCCCAGTGTTTTCCTTTGTATTAATCCGACTCTTCCCTGCGACACGCTTGCTAATTTGTAAGCCATCCGCGGGCTTGTTTTGGCGATCGATCTTTTGCCTCGCGGCACCGCCTGCCGCGCATTGGCTTGAATGTTAAGCCGAACAAAAAACAATCACCGTGCGTACTCGCAGCCCTGTATATCCCAGTGACGTCGCGACGAAATTGCCTCCTGTCGAACGTCGAATTGGCCGAATCAGCACTCTCACAGCGCTCGCGCACCGTACCGAAAGGTCGCGCAAATTTAAGCCAAAGTTGTGGGCAGCGTGGTGGTAAACAGCGCATCCTTTTCGAGATCTTGTTTTCGCCTCGGACGCGGTTATCAGGATCAGCAGCGTATCTTGCGAGGCCTTTCTCCCCCCGTGGGGAGCTTACGTAATAAGGAACATTTGCGTGCAAAGACAGCTCGGTTTCCTAAAGCCTCGGAAATGACCGCTTTTTCGGGCATTGACTGCACGGGCGACCGGAAGCAGTGCTCCCAGGTCATTTTCTGATAAGCAGCCGATTTGAGAACCGACAAATGTCACACCGAGTCCGTGTCAATAGACTGCTTTTCGTCTTGACGAATATCCTAGCGATGTCCATTGTTCTGCGTCAGTACATCGAACTCGATTACGCTCGGTTAATGTCACGAAGCCCCCTTCTTACTAGACTTGATTAAAACGAAGCGTTTTTCTCAATGAGCGGCAGTGTTTTCCCACGCACATCCCATGCAGTAGTGTCGAATGCCTTTCAATCGCAAACCCCAGTTGCAATACGTCCGTTTTGTTGAACCTTCTCGTTATTCTAAATTCGTGCACTGCGCATTACGCAGTAACCGGGATTAACCGTTGTTACGAAATAAAATGTTTCGAGTTAATTTGCCGTTCTTGCTTTTCTGTTTTGCCACAGGGAAGAAAAACACTTCTTCGCGCGACGAAAACTAGTACGACGTTCACTTCGCGAACAGAGGTGGTCGGATTTGCGCCACCGCCTGCTGAAAAAAAAAATGTTTTGACTGCCAATTGGGTTTTGAAGCTAAGTATTGTCAGCCTAAAGATGATGCCTCCATTCATCGCGAGAATTGTCACCGAAATGTGGATAGGCAGGTGCAGCAGGGTCACCGTAAAAACAATGAAAGCGGGCGTGGCAGGCAGATCCCTCGTAAGGTCCACATCATTGCTCCATTCTTTGCACTGCCAAGTTTGTTTCCATGCCCTTGTATGACTAAAACTCTTGCTGGTTTTTCACGCGCAATAACAAGTAAGCGTTTGTGTCAGAGCATAGGCAGGAGCTAACGAAAATAGGGTCACAGGATTCTCACCCAGAAAAGCCGCATAGACCACTTGAAAAAGAACAGACTGGAAAACACCGGTTGGGTCGGTTCTTGTAATAAAAATGCCGCGGCCCGAACTTCCGACTCCAACGATGGCATCCACCAAAAAAAGGAAGGCGATCTGCAAGTCTGATGGCTCGAATGAAGAAAACGAAACTGAAAAGCAACAGGATGTCTCTGCGGAGAAACTCCGCTTGGCTTTTGCGAGTAACTGAACCCGGCGACACGGTTCCCCTTTGTTCGGATTCGGTCGCTGTGCACGCTTTTGCTTTTGCCGTGTTCACTTCTCTAATGCCATTACTCCGTTCCCGTGCAAAATATTCAAGACCGTCTTAGCGGAGCGAAAAACCCTCAAGCAAGCCAACTCTTGCCCGTCACGTTCTGCGCTGTCCAGTTTTCTACCGGCGCCACGCAGCGCTNGCCCGTTCTCGTTCAGNTGAAGTCAAAGTTCGGTGGTTCTCCACCGTGCTTGCGGCGGCCTCGGTTTGAGCAAGGCTTTCTCTCTCTCTACAAGGCTTTGGTTTAAGTTCCCTCCTTTTATCGAGTTCAAGCAAACGAAAGTCCTATACGTTGAAGATGCGCGGAACCGTTGAAGACTTGTGTTGATACTTCTACAGTACTTGCGATACGCGCGCAGCGCTCTTGTGCCAAGTAGCTCAGGTTGTCTTTTCACGCAGACCAGCCTTTTAACGTCCCACCACTCGGATTGGCATGCGCCAAAACAGGTTGCTGGAAGTTCTCACTGCGCTCAACGCAACAGGACGTCATCCCATCGCGACGCAGCGAATCGAACGCGTTCGCGAGACGACCGAGCAGGCCGCATATTTCTTGCCTTGCACCTGTGACAGTCAAATCTCATCTTGCTGCTGACCAATGGCAGAACTGTCACTCGGTGTTGGTTCTTGCCTTCCAGTGAAACGTACGTGCCCTGACAGCAACCGATCGGTTGCGGTTGACCGCACAGCGCGACTTTTGGTCATCAATTGCCGTTCAAACCCGGTAAAAAGGCTTTTCAAGCACGTATCATTGCATGCTTTCGCGGTGCTGCCTGATTCGCTGACCAGCTGAAATTTCTGGAATGTCGAGCGTTTATCACAAGCAAAGCTTCTGCTCGGCAGAAAAAAGTTTGATTTTGCCGAGACACCCTTCGTTAATGGTCAAACGAGCGATAACTGGCATAATTTTTTTCCATCCTGCCCAGCATACTGTATTTCCACATTCGTTCTGGACCGTTGAGGTCAACTTTCCCGAAGTATTCGTCCGTCCAGCCTGTCACCAATGCCGCTCAGCAAAACTGTCACACCAAGCCACTGACCCTACCCTCTGTATTGCCGAATATAAATTGGCTGCAGGGTTATTGTTACCGGCCCGCGTCCTCGATTAATGCACGACTAAGGCAGCAAGTGTCTGCTGTCGACGATCTGTACCAATTTAGCGTCGTCAGGTAGCAGTCGGTTAATTGCGTTGGTGCGAAGAGTCGTTACGACTTCCGTTACAGCGACGTGACGTCGGAGTGGGCTGATTGCGGCGCTTGATCATATGTGCTGAAAAGTTGATGATGATTCGGGAAAGGACGTGTTTGAGATTTAGCGCCGCTTGGTACCTGACGCTTCACAGTGTTGCGTTGAATGTGCGATTCACCACGAACGGGATGTGCGCGAAGAACAACACCCATATGTACGTGGCGCGAACAAGCAATAATTGAGTGATCGCGGCGCATGATCTCTATTGTTGCTTGCTGCCACAGTGCGAAGCTTTGCGCACTTGCCACTCGGTCTTTCCGATCGCAACAAAAAGGTGTTGTGACCAGGATCGGGACGAGAAGAGGTGAGTGAGCCCTCTATCGGGTGGATAAGCCTCAGCGCTTGGCCGCTGGACTCTCAACGTCGAAAGAAGCCTTCACCTGTTTAAGGGTATACTTGCGCGTCGCGCCTTGCCTCTGTCTTTGTTTCCTTTCCGGCGAGCATGCCGACCAACCAATTGTGCAATCTGCTCGCTTGTTGCTGATTTGTCGCCGAGTGTCATGCACAGCTATCGCAACCATTATGCTGAGATGCCGCTGATGTATTACGCGTTTTTTCAAAAGTGTGCGGCACTGTGCGAAGCAATAGCGTAGCAGGGATTGAAAACAATTACGCCAGTAAACCACACAAATGCCTGCAAATTTTTTCCCTACGTTGTTTTCGTCACATCCATTAAAATTCTGTTAAAATTAAGCGAAGGAATCCACGTTCCTAAAATTTCGTACGCATCCGCTGAAACTACTAACATGGAACGTCTGGACACTGGCCTTGATGGGAATGAATTTGGGCCTGTGGCGATATTGATGATATATATCGGGAACGTCATGAGACAGCAAGAAGCCGTTACTTGACCCTGTGGCGCTCCCTTTTTTGAAATATGACGCTAGTAATAGCTTTGAAGGAATCCTGTTTTCGGAATCTGCATGTGTGTTTATTTGGGCAACGCTTTCCCGACTGTACCTTGGCGGAATTGCACTTTGGCCAGAGAAAGAAAAGGTTACGAAGGTTGAAAGCGCGTAGGGGAGCAACGGGGGTGCGTTTGTTGCTTGGGAATGTAAGCGTATTCTGAAATGTTGCCAGATTTACGGTACGAATACTATTTCAAGGTGACACGATTAAAAATTTTTTTGCACTTGTTGTATGACCCTTCACCATCTTCAACAAACTTCACCATCTTGTAGAATTATCATCTAACCCTTCTTCAAAGTGCGCTGCTTGTTGATTATTATTAAAGAAAACGATCAGCGCACTCGTGCATCTGTCGCTGCGCGAGAGGTTGCGCTGATTGCTTTCTTTTGCGATCATACGCCAGCGCCATTCGCGCGGATTAAAAGGCTCGCGTTTCGTGTCGCGCGCCGAAACGACGGCGACTTGCGCTCGACGCTGAAGGACAATGATGGGCAGAACATCGCTGCGCGCTTTTCTTCTTCACCCAGTTCCGTTTCGCACAAAAAGCGCCCGAACCAAGAGCGCTGTCGGACTTGCAAGCGAGCGAGCCGGACTGAATCGGAGCAGGAGTTGGTGTTTTGCTGCAAGCAGTTATTTCATCAACGCCCCGGCTGCCACATCCTGTTGTCGTAAACTTAGCAAGAACTGTCGGTCGTAAAACTTTGCGAGCGCCGAAGCACTCGTTCCCTTCGTCGTTTTTCAGACTCGACCAGTTTCCGGAGCCGCGTCTGGACACCTTGGCGTTGCTGTTGACTTTGAGTCACGCCGCATTCGTGCTACCGCCCCGTTGCAGCGCCCGGCGACAGGGCGGCTTACCTCGCTTTTTTGACCTGAATGATTTCGGTACCTGTACTTTCGTGCTGACCAAACACAGAACAAAAAAACGTCGAATCTTTTCACAATGCCCGATTGTTATCGAACGGAGAATTTGCACCGGCTGTCGGGCTCTTCCGGCAATTTTCTGTTTGCGTAATGTAGCTCTGACGTATGTGTATGTCATTGAGGTGGTGTGTGCCAAGTGTGTGGGCTTCGTATTGCTACTCGTCGTTAGGGTTTGTTTCGTTACCGAAGATGTCGTTTTAGTTTGAATTGATTGAATCATCTGATCGCGGCTTCCCACCATAAAAGGGCAGATGCGGCTTAACTATATTGCAACTGTAAAAGTGAGGATGTCTGCACGATGCTAGACATTTTTCCTGTTTTGGGTTCTGGTTGTAAAAGGACGTCTTGTGCCTGACGCACGTGCACGTATCTGTGAAAAAGCGTTCTACGTTTTACAGAAAAATTTCGTGGTCACGCCTGTTCCCCATTTCCGTCCTAGTCCGAATTGTTAAAAGCTGCTTTTTCTTTTGAGTTGAAAATAACAGGTGCCGTCGACAAACGTCGATGCTGCATACGAAACGCGATACCAAAGGCGTCAAGGCCAAGGACCTCTCGCATTTTTTCATCGCTACGCGCTCGCTCACTTGCCCGAGCAAAGGCCCAAACAAACCCAACAAGCATGCAAATCGACATCGACCACACCGCGTTCGGCGGCGAGCGCACGCGTTCAGTTGGTCGTGGCGCGCGGAGCGTGTGGCGAACGTTGGGCGAAAACGCAAACACGACGATTTTGACCTTTATTGCTTGATCCGCTTGTGCGACCGTGCCCTGTGCGCAAACGTTCGTCGACGAGGCTCGTCGATTGCTATCGGGACGAGGCGGTCGGGCGAAATCATTTTGCACGGGCACGCAGAAAGCCGCTTCTCGTCCAACCCTGTTCTTCAAAACCGAGCGAAACTCGCCCATCTCAGCTAATTCCATGTCAGCGGTTTTGCCAGCCGACGCAGGCACTGGTTTCATTGTCGTTTGCAGTTCACGTTGTCACTGCGCTGCCTGCCGGCTGCTTAACCACAGTTCTTTGTGTTCTGCTCTCAGCATGTGTGTGCTGAAGAAACCGCGCATGGCAGACATGCTGCGGTAACCATGTGAAAATCATAATCGTCTGAGAAAATGAACGAAAGGGCCACCCCCTCGCACGCAGAGTTACACGGCGTTCCATCACGACGCGATGCCCGGTGATTTGCGATGCACTGGTGTGAAGCTTTATCTCACTGCAGTAGTATTACTCGACTGTTTTTGCCGGTTTGTTTTAGATGCTCGTTCGTAAACCAGACGTTCAGCGGACTGCTCTTTACGAGGCAGCTAAGACTGGTAGAAGTGGAGCGAGAGAAATGGGGAAAAATGAGGCTCAGGAATGAACTGAAGAACTTTAATGATGCGTGCATGTCATCGTCGGAGTTTATACCTCGTTCGGTGTTTCGTGGCAAAGGGTCTTACCGTATTTATTCGATTGTTAGCCGCCCTCGATTGTAAGCCGCACGACATGGTGTTAATGTAAGCCGCCATTGAATGTAAGTCGCACTTGAACATACCCTAGTAGGTTACCTAAGCCTCTGAGGTACTTCCGCCTGCTCGCACGTCTCGGGTTTAATTGGTAACTCCTGGTAATAATACGCAGTAGCGTACACCACCACAACTGCCATTTGTTCATCATAATGCATTTGCGACGGAGTGTGCACGTTATGCTGAAGAGAATAGAATGCGGAAAGAGAGTTTGGTCGACAAAACGTAGCTAAGGAAAGACTGAGCGTCATCTAGTCCTTTTGATGAGGTAAAGAAATAAAAATTGTAAGCCGCAAGAAATGATTAAAAAAACATTGTAAGCCTCTACGGTATTAGGCAGGGTTCTGTGGTTTGTGATAAAACGACAGTGGGGAGTTCAGATCGACGCTACTTTGCGCCGCGCGATTTGTTTTTGCGTGGGCCAAGAGCCTCGGGGCGGCTCACGTACGTTGCTGAGGGCAAGCGTCTTGTTATGTCACTGATGTGCTTCGCCTTTGAAAGATGCCTCAGTCAGTGAATGCCCGGTTGTGAAGCATGTTCGATTTCGGTCTTCCTGCCCGCCCACCTTTCATCGCAACGCGATATATTCTTCCGTAAAGATTATTATCCATACCCATCTTCAAGTGTCTCGCGAAAAATCTCGTGTCAGGTATCATCGATTAACTCGCGAATTAACTGCGTNCACTGTCCTCGTCGGGNACTGAACTACGTACGGCTTCAACTGGCGGCTGGAACTGGATCGGAGATTTCCACTGGGGGCACACCGCTTCGTTGTTTGTTGTCTTCATCCCGCTGCCTGGCAGTCGCTGCCAGGTTTTTCATTTCGTCGACTGCGCCTTTTTCCAGGAAGAGCGTGGGCTGTCGCTTCGCGAAAGGCTTGTCGATCGCTCGGCCCGTTATGTCATAAAAGTGAAAATTGCCCGTTGGTGATCTGGCGAGAATTAAAACGCGAGCGACGATGGATAGCCGGCCTTGTCGGAACGCGGCTCGGCGAAGCCAAACCCCCTTTCGCTCAAAGGCGCGCGCGGCCGAACCCTGAATTTATGTTGTCCGTCACTATGGCGACGCAACGATTGGAGGTTTCACGAGAATCGAATTTGTCGCCTTGACCTAGCCCGCGTTGATCTACAGCAGGTGTAGAAATTTTAACAGAGCCTCCGTAAAAGGCGATAAGCGTTTCTCAAAACAGGGAGCGCTGCTATGGTGACGCTGTTGCCATCGCGCCGTGGCTGCGTAATGTGACAAGTTGGCGAAACGCTGATTTGTGTTTTGCACGCTTCCGGAGGTGCTTCGGCCGGGCACTGAATCGAAAAAGCCGCTACTAAACATGCTTTTTTTGGTGTTAGATAGAGGGGGGGATTAAATCGCTTGGGCGCAGCAACAGGCGACGGCACGCGCGCGGCCGCTCTGCCGTGGTAGCGACGTAGCTATGCGAGGCAACAACGTGTGTGTGTGTGTGCGTGCGTGACTGGGCGACTGCGAAATGAGTTGCAAGATCAGGTACAAATGCGGGAGCGTCCGAAACCAAAGATCGTAAATATTTTCTGCTTTTGGCGCTCTTGTCGCAGCAGTACAAGCCTGGCATGCAAGGAAAGGTGATAAATGCCAGTGACTGTATCCTGATACGGAGTCCAGTGAACACGACAAAAGAATTGTTGGGAGGGGAGTTCTTTCACGTTGCTAACCGCGAGATGACTTGAAGAGGCGCAAAAATTGGGCGAAACGAGGACCGATCTCGAGATCGGGAGAAATGCACACACGCAGGAGCATGCCTGTTGACTCGGCATTGGTTCTAGCAACGGATGATGCGTGACTTGTCGCCCCGTGTTCATTTTCAACTGTTTTCGTGTCTGATCTTCATCGCGCACGGCTTGCGTTTATCTTTGTTTACCAAAGCTTTATTGAAATGCCACTCGGGCTGTGCAAAGCGCCGTTGCTGAAACCCACAGACGATTCTCCAGAACCGTGATTTTCAACGTGGGGTCGCGACCCCCATAAGGGTCGTGAAGCATTTTTGGAGGGGTCGCGAGTAGATATTTTTTTGTACACAGCTGTATTACATTTGCCTTCTTCGAGTTTCGGATGAGGGTCTTTGGGTTATAGTGGAATGCTATAATAGGTACCCTTTATAATGGATATAAAGGTCTACAGAAAAGGTGTTGAACACCGCTGCTCTAGAAGACCAACTAGCAGCGCCGCCAAGTTGGTCTTGCTGCACAGCGACAGGCGTTGTTGGCTGCCTTGGCGTGCGCTGGGAATGGGATTCCATCAGCCAGCTCTGTTTGTGAGCATGCTCAAGGTTTCCTTGCTATTGATTCTTGTGTTGCCTGGATGAGTTGACGTCAAAGCCAAGATCGCACGCTCCTTATTAGGTCACGTGACCCTTTCGAAACGACTGCAGAGGGGTCCTGCTACGCACGAGGCTGCGTCCCCTGAGGGGGCGGCATGCATTATTGATGGCGCGCTGAAAGTCGTTTTAATCGCGCTAATCTTTCGCGAAGGACGTCACAATGCCATGCGAGTGTCCTGTGTTCGTGCCCTCGTTAGAGTTCAAACGCTGATGGCGCCATCTGCAGTGCTGTCAGACGAAACAGCACCTAAGATGGCCAGCCAAATCCAGGGGGACTTCGAGTTCAAGTGCTTACGTTTTGCTTTTCAATTGTCAATAAGTTGCTGTTATAATTTCCACCGTAGTTGGCGAAATGCAACCTGAAATTGTGTGTTTGTTTTTCTTTTTATTTTGATCGGTTAAGGCATTGTTTCTCAAGTTTTTCACTTACATGGCCCAGATAACTTTTGGAAAAAATTGCATGGTCCACTACCTTGTCAGTATAGACTATGCTTTTATACGCATGAGCCATAAATAAATGCACAATATTCTTAAGTAGCGAATTTTATCCTGTACACAATGTGTTCCCACGCTGTCGTAATTAGAAGTCCGGATAACTGTTTTCTACCATATTTTTGTCCTAACTCCGTGGCCCACTCGAAAACTGCGCTGTGGACCACAGGTTGAGAAACACTGGGTTGAAGCTTTCTCTGTCCGTATATCTATCCACCCCCAGGGCGAACTCTACTATCCACAATATCGTGCTGGATTATATTCTCTCCGATCCAGACACATTATTTGTAATCGGCATTTGCGAATGCCGCAACTTTTCAGAAACGTACGCGTTCAGCCAAAACAGGAAATATCAGTGGGCGACCCAGCAAGCCAATTCTCATGTGTCGAGTTCATTCACTGCTGAAACTTCACAAAGTTTGTCACGTCACGCTCGCAAATTCAGCATTGTCAGTTGATTGCAGTAGAAGAACGCACGTGTTCTGCAGCGTGCAAAAGAGTGACGGGCAACCGGTGATCCGCTGGACATTCTCGCCCGAGGAACCAAAACAGATGGCCTGGAAAGTTTTTTCCGCTTGCCAGCCAATGCGGTGCAGTTTCGACAAGGTATTTTGTTTCCTATGCGTCAGCCATGTTCCTATTTTGAGACGTCTATTGTTTCGAAAAGGGTTAGAAAGAATCTGATATTTGGTGAAAAGCAAGTCGCGGTGGTATTTCTCAAACTTGATATTTTTTTTCGCAGCGTGGTGCCAGGTGAGAGGAACATTTAAACGCAAAATCCTGCTTCCCTGTCTTCCTTCGCAATAGCAATGACCTATTATGATGTCACAAAATCAATAATCTCAACAGCGAAACAACAATATACACAGGGCCCGCGTACGAAGCGAAGATTGGTGCGCGAAATACGTTCGCGGACCATTTCATCTGCCAGCTTTCTGTGCGCGATAACACCCCCTGAAACGCGCTCACTGGTGCTGCTTGTCCCAACTTCACAGCAATCCCGCTGTTCTCTGAATTGCGAAAGTGCGTCGATGTGCTACTTTTCCATGCTCGCCCGAACGATTGCTATTTCTTTCTTTTTTTTTTTTGTACTCGCGTTTAGCAAAAAAAACGGCCAGGATTGCCTCCGGCCGCAAATTGTAGTATTACGATATAAGATCGGCCTTGGCATTGTCAGCGTGTATGGTTGGCTGGAGGCCGTTGTGAATTTGCGTGCTGCGATCTGACAACCGTTACGCGTCGCGTTTCCGCTGAAAGCCTTTGTGTGGTGAACGTGGAGGGCGCAGATCGAGAAAGTCATTGTTGAAAAGCTGATGAAACGAACCGACTTTTCAATCTTGCTTCATCGGCGTACTGCAAACCGTTTTGGGTGCAAACGCAGTATTCAATGCGTGATAGTTGCTGCCCAAATCAAGCAGGCTGCAAAGCGGTAGAACATTTACTAACCAACTATGTCGATTTGTTCCGAACATGTGACAGCGATTTGTGCTTTCATGTTGTTGTTTATTTGTTTGTTTTTGAATTATTTCTTTTCTTTTGACAAACCGCGATCAACGCATAACATAAAGTGCATTAGCGAGCAGCGCTGCTTTTATGGGCGTGTGTAAAGTGCTCGACTAATTATTTTCGTAATTGATCAAACGAATTGCGCCTGAATGGATCATATGACCTCCTCTGAATCCGAGACCTGATGTTTCTGCACTGCGCCGTGGCTTTCTCCTATTCTTGGCAATTAGCGAAAGCTTTCTGTAGACGTTTTTCATCATTAAACCATGCGGAAATTATCGAGGCGTAACCAGTGGCGTAACTGACGGGGGCAAAGGAGCGAATCGCCCCCCTGGAAGCTAAATGCAGAAACTTGGCCCCTACTTAGCTTATATTTCGGTTTTGGCATTTTTTTGGCTTTCATTAGGTTGTTGTTTTTTTGCGTTTTTCGGAGTACTTCTCGGTGATTTAGGGTTTTAGTATAGCCATCCACATCCGGATTCACCATCATTTCTCAATTTTTTTTTAATGTTGGCCACTGGGCCCCTTTCAGCCAAATTTCCCCCCATGTCTCAAAACTGAAGTTACGCCACCAGGCGTGACACTGCGTTCATCAAAAGCTTCACAGCCTGGAACAAGGCCTTTCCACGACGGCGTGCGGCGCGTGCTGTTCGGATCAAGAGCGCGCGTGAAAATTACACGGTTCCGCTGACCGTGGCCGACAAAGTCTTGGACCAACCACCGTCACGCACGACCACCGCTCGATTGAGCTCAAGCCTTTATCAGAGGAACGTGAATGCTGATTTATTAATAACGCCGCACTCCATTCGCAACCGCCCGCTCGTCCACCCGCCCGGAGCACCGTGTATGTTTTCGCAGAAAACTGATGATTGCTCTCGTCCGCTGGCTTTTTAACGACAAAACAGGTTCTGCACGTCTGCTGGAACAGGCCGTGAGCTGGCGGTTTCGTTGTCGCCAGGCTTTTTCTTCTTTGCCATCGTAAAGTGTTCAGCTTATACATCGCTTGCACTTGTGCGAGTGAAAAAGTTTCGCAGACTTCACGTTCGAAATTCTGTTAAAGCAGTAGAACGTCGACATCCCTTAGAACGGCAAGAACCGTTTCATCTTGCCACAGCAAGCGCAAAGTCCCGTCTTCAGGTCCCTTGGGTAGGGGACAGTTCCTTCTGCTGCCAACTTTTGCGCCACTCTGCCTCTGGCAAACAAAGAAAAGCTCGTCGCTGTTTGAGTTCCGTCTCAACTTTCGCACTGCAAAGTTTGCACGCTGCTGGTGAGCCTGTGTCCTCGGCGTAGCCAACCAACCAGCCAGCCTGCCAGCAGCATTGTACATGTATAAAAAACAAGTACAAATTTCCCTGCGTGATACGCTCCGGGTCGGCGGTGCAAGCGGGGTCTGCTTCAAGCTTGTTGTTGATGCGCCAGCAAATGTTGGTTCGTTGATTCGCAGCTGTCGTGCGCTGCGTAACAGAGAACGGTTCTTTACGCTTGTTCCGTGAACTTCGTGGGAGAAAAATATCGTTCGGGAGGATCTCCATCGTAGCAGCAGTCTGGCGAGCAGTAAGCGCACGACGGTGACCGTGCTTGGAGATCTAATTTTGGAAATGTGGTTGACTTGCAGGCCGGTAAAACACCGGACGCAGCTTCCAGGGCTACTCTGTTTAAAGACGTTAGGGAGCTTGGTTACTGGACACATTTCCGTTACAGCAAAGCCAAAAACGACCTTTTCCACAGGTTTGCCGCCAAGGCGCTGGTAACGAGTCTGCAAAAGCACAATTCACACCACTTGCCTGCTATCCAGTCATCGCAATATTGCTTCTGACTTGTGCTGTTGGTAGCAGAGTAATTGTCAAAATCACGTCAAGTAAATTTGCTTTACATGTGACGCACTACCAGTGGCGCACGTTCTCCGTTCGTTTCCTTTTAGAGCCCGATCGCTGGCATTTTTTCTGTGTAAAAAACACACGCAATCGACAAATAACTCCAGTTATCTCGGTGCGCAGTTCCCCTGATAAACGCGACAAAACGCAATGTTCGTTTGACCGGTAGTTTGTTTAGAAGGTGCGCGTGTGTGCGCGCGCACGGTGCGCAGTCGCAATGTCGACGACGCGCGCGCGCGCGCGTGTATCTTTCCCGTTCACGCTGCGGGTCGGTGGAAGCGAACGCCTGAATTAAAAGAATGCGTGTCACCGCTCTCTTTGTGACGTCAGCGCGCTCTCGCGTCTATTTTTGCGTACCGAAGCCCGCAGGCCGCAGTGGCGCGTTGCGGCGCTGCGCGAGCGCTCGAAAGCGCAGATTTGTTTGTTCATTGTGACGCGGATGCTTGCGCCTACACGCATGCGTCACAATAGAAGTGACGGGCCGAGCGCGCGGCGCGGCAGCAATCGGACGTGTGTGTCTGGCGTGCGTCCATTGTGTGCGAGTCGGCGACGGGGCAGTGCAAGACCATTGCCGGCCTTGTAGACATTCCGTGTTTCGCAAACAAAGGCGGCGTTCCCGCTCGGCAGCGACAGCGCTTCTTCAAATATTGTTGATGACGCTCGGTGCGCGCGCAATCACTGCGATTGAGATTTTCAACAGCGCTGCGACTGATGGTGCAACTGGGTGAGGAGTAGCGGGGGGGGGGCGAGGGCGATTACATTGTTTGCTGTTTTTTCTTTTCGATCGTTGAAATTATGACGTGACCTGTCGTGAAATGTCAAACGAACCGCTTCGCTCGCAATTTGCTTGAAGTGCTTTGAGCGGAAGGTGCGGTCGTGTCGGCTGCCACGCAAGCACCAAGAGTCTCGGGGCAGTTGCTCTTTTCCAACAGGAAGCGAAATTGCACGCGCGAGCGCTATACGTGCCCCCTGCGGCCGTAGGTAGCTCCACATCAGCCGCCAACGTTTGAACTGCAGAGTTTGCATGCCGAGGTAAGGTCGCCGAAGCGTTATTTTTAGGCACTGACCNGATAATATCTTTGCAGCTTATTTGCTTGCTATCTTTGCAAACTGCATAGTGCTGCAAGATGGTNGGCAAAGGAATNATCCGAGGTTGTCAGCAGCACGCCCCTCCACCCCTGGTGCAGTGCAGCGGATGTAAGTCTGGCAAGCGCTGCGATATATGCCTTTGCACGGAACGCGTTGTGCTGTGTAAGTCCATGTAGCTACCGTCGCAGCAGCAGCAACAGCTCTCAGATCAAGGCAAGGCACAGTCGAATGAAAGGCGCTGCTGCTGGACGTGACGGTTATTTTCGCGCTCGGGCGTTATGTGTAATTGGCAAATGTTTGTAGAAAAGCCTTCGCCGCCGCTCGCAAGAGTGCGATTGCGTGATTCATTATCACGCGGGCTGCGCTGACTTGAGTCGCCGGAATGTGGCGTTCTCGGATGCGCGGCGGGGTGGAGTGGGTGGTGAGCCTTTAGAAGTTACCACGCATTTTTGAAATCGCTCTTGCGATAGCAGTGGTCTTTCTGCCAGGCGCTCTCCAGGAAATTCACGTGCTCGTCGAGTTGCTGAACTATGTGCATGTTGTGTGTCTGTGCGACTCGAACTGCTTACCTTCGCAGTTAGAGTACTAAGCGACGTCTAACTCAAGAACAACTTTGCTGCTGGTGTGGGGTTTCCAAAATGTTGCCGAATCGGTCTTCCGGTTGTAACAGATAATTTTGTCACAATGTCACAGTTCTGTTAAAATCCTCTGTTTCAAAAACGACCACTCAAACAAGATCTCATGGTGCAAGGCTTATTTGCGCGAATTAATTGCGTTACTTCAATTTTCTTCTTCGATGTTGGTTGAAATAAGTGCTCTTAAAAGCCGCGGGATGGCGGCATTAAGTGACGGTGTCACGTTCAGCCCCAAGAAAAACAACTCTTTGAGCTTAACAATTCGAAAAGTGACACTTGGCTTGTTCGATACGGTGCGCAAACTGTCAAAGCCGTCGTTCGCTTAAATCTCTACCGTACGCAAAAAAAAAACGCTTCGAAACTTTCGTCGAACGTCAAGCACCTCGAGGCTAGCAGTTGTTCTGTGTCGTCACAACGCGCGTCTGCCGCGACGACGCGTGACACGAAACAACGAAGCCGCGGTTCCGGTTCTCCGCCACGTCTTGTCGGCTCCTTCGCGAACGGCGCGCACGCATCGCTAATCGTCCTCCTCACCGCAGTGCTCGCTTGTTTGTTCGCAGCGCTGGATCAGCCAACCTGTCGAAGGGCGATTCGATGGACGTCGCCGAGATCGCCCCGTCGCCGCTGCGCAGACAACGGTCGCAGGTGAGCTTCCAGTGTCGCTGACGCTTAACCAAGATGTCGGCGTCGACTGCTGCTGACTGTGTCCTAATTGCCGCAAAGTGCTTTTTACCTCAAAGCCAGTGATTCTCAACCTTTTTCGACGCATGGACCAACTTAAAAAAATATATATATATCCGATGGACCACTTTGCTATTGTAACAAGTCATGAACAACCAGTCGAAACTTTACTGCACATAGATGGTCTTGAAGGTTACAAGTTTCATTAACGTTTTATCAAGGATTTAAGGACTCTCTGTGGACCACCAGAAATTCCGGGTTGACCACCGGTGGTCTACGTAGACCACGTTGAGAATCACTGCTCAAAGCGTATTTTTCCACTAGCGGCATGCCTGGTGGCTTCATCAAAAAGGAAAAAGAAAAAAGCATCGGAATAGTTCCGTGACTGGTTTGGCAAAAATGAAATCAGACTTTGTGTCGACGTATGCGAACAAAGGAAGGCGGTCGACTTGATGGGATTCTTGGACCTGGTGGTCGGTCGGACAAGCTGCGGGGAGCAAGCAGCTTGGCTGTCGCTTGCGTCCGGCAAATTACAAAACTATTGCGCGGCAGCAGTATTACTGTTGTTGCAGTGGACAGCCTGTCGCAGAAATTCGACCGTTGCCTGGTTGTCCAACCGATAGCTCGTTTATTTTATTTTTTTTACATGGACGACAAAATAAAAATAATTATTTATCGGAAAGTAAAAGTTTTCGAGCCCAAGAGCGGTGACGTCAGTAAGTCAGCTTCCGAACTAAACCCTTTCATTTCAGACCAATTTCGTCGCTCGTCGGCTTCCCCCCATTCGCGGCTCGAACGAAAGCAAATCGATCTTTGATTGTGCGAACAAACAAAGTATCAAACGTATACGCCAGCAGCTAGGAATCATTTCTCGCGTGCTTCAAGCAAAATCTTTTTTCGTCACTTTCCCAAGACTTTCCGTACGGGCGTTTGCTTTTTACAGGAAGGCGACTCGCCGGGCCACCAGGCCATGGAAATCACGACGCCTAGTGGTCATTTTCGCAACGGGGACCCGGAGAAGCCCCTGGTTCTTGTCAACGAACCCAGGTCAGGCTGCGCTGCCGCAAAAACAATCAGACATTTCTTGTTGTCATTCTGCGTTATGATATGTTGTTTCTGTGCTATAGTATGTTGTTTCTATGTTTGGTGTGTTGATTGTTTGTTACGATGTGTTGTTTTTTTGTTATAATGTGTTATTTCGGTGTTACGACGTGTTGTTTCTGTGTTTATGACGTGTTGTGAATGCGATTCGCTAAATCTTGCGCGCTCCGCCGCAGAACCGACAGCAAGGACCCCCCCCACGTTGTGACAGTCACTCCGCCCACCTCCTTCCATCAAACGCTGAATGGCGAAAACAGAAGCGCGGGACTCCCCTACAGCAACGACCGGTAAGGCTGCGTGTGTGCGATCAGACCTGAGCGGCGGGCGATTGTGCGAGGAAGCGTTTTGTCTCCTTTCGACCCCCTGTCGTCTTTTTCGGAATCTGCGACGTCGGGGAGTGTTGTTGCTGCCCTGTTGTCCTCCCCCAAGGTGCGCAAATGCTGCGCAGACCGCTTGCGCAGTAAAATCTCATCCTCGCGCGCTCTCAACTTTTCGAATTTGAAACTTTAACATTTTTCGGGGCAGATGCAAAACGCTTCTGAGCATATCGCATTTTAGAAGGTTTAGGATTTGTAGTTCGTTCGTATTTTGAAAGGATTTTACACTTACAACTCACAAAGTTCACAATTCATTTAGGACTTTGCTATAGCCCAGTCTTAAAATATTCGTGCTCACTAAAACAAACAGTTGCTCAATGTAAAATGTTCTTAGAGCAGTGGTCATAAACCTTTTTGTATATATCTCACCCTTTCGTCATGCAAGATTACCAGATTTACCCCCAATACTCTCAAAATTGCACATTTATTAAAATATAAATCTAACAAACTTTTACAGTTTAGAATGATTTACAAAAACTTACATTTGCTGCAATTCATGGTTGATTAAATTTACCCCTTGTAAGATAAAATTTACCCCCAGGGGTAATTTTATATCAGGTTCAGAAGCACCGTTCTCAGAGGGAACGTTGTTGCATGGCTTCAGATATCACCAGTCTTGACAGGCGTTCGAACCAAGAAGCCGACCGCCCGAGTTACCTCCCTACGGCGATCAGCGCTTAAAACTGATATTTCGAGTGCGGGGTGGTGTGTGTGTGTGTGTGTGTGTGTGTGCGTGTGTGCGTGTGTGCGTGTGTGCGTGTGTGCGTGTGTG
>JGI24159J19872_10001117_pt1 | contig 28371 bp, 10 predicted proteins | sample Ectturendosymbi4_FD_19872 | JGI IMG/M metagenome (IMG submission 19872)
TGTTTTTACTTGCGGTCATTGATTATGATTACAAAAGGTCAGATACAAGTTTGTGTTCGACTAAAAGCTGAAGTAGGATAGGTTCCTTGAGGCAGTTACGTTGATTTGCACTGAAATATTTCTTTGGCTTATACTTCAAATATTTTATTAGCCTGAAAACATTGGAATTGGGGATGGCTTTGCCCCGTTGTCCTCCATAGCTACGCGCCTGGTGGCAACCGTATTCTGATTGCAGGCTACAGACCAGCGCAGGAATTCTTGATTGAGCCAAGCTCATGTGCACACCGATTCGCTAATTCAAATTAACTAACACAATTTTCAACAATCATGAGAATTCAGTTTACGTAGGAAATCTGCATAGTGTGTCTACAGATAATCCAGTGATAATGCTCATTTTTCTCATTTATTCTCTGATTTTATGCTGGGAAACGTTTCCAACAGTAATGTCGCCATGAAATTTTCACCAATACATTACTTTTTATCACAAAATGTTGGGGGGGACATGTTCCCCCCGTATCTCATAAACTCGGTCCCTGCATAAACGTATGATTTTTCATAATATAATTTTTACTGTCATGCTTATGGAAAAGGAGTTTGTTCCAAGTTATCTTTCACTGGAATTGCTGCCACAACTTTTGCCCTTTTGACTGCACCTCTAGATCATCCCATTTAAGATAGTACAGCTTTGAATTGTTAGCAACGGCTGAAAGCAAATGCAAAAAAGGAAACAAAATATCGATCCAGTTCGCATTGCTGTAATTCGAATCCTTAAGAAGTGTACCTTATCCTCTCATATGCTTGAGCCTGGATCCACTCAGCACTTTTTTAAAACCAGGGATTGAAGTGAGATATTAGTTACGATGATGGTGATGAGTGTACGTGTTTTGTGACACAGCATCTTTCCAACAAATCTGCGCAATCGCGGCTGACGTCGTTAGATACGTAAAGATCCGCTGCGGAACATTCCCGTTGAAACAATGGGCAATTTAATAAGTGTGCAACTGTATCTGGCGCAGTGCCTCACATGCACGCTCTCAGTAAGCCCCGTTTCTGGAGCGTCGACGTCGTTCTGGCCACGCCTGTCAGAAGTCTGTTCATAGTTTAACCAAAAAAACAGCCAACAACCTTTTTCCCCCTCCTGCAAAAAATCCTTCCGATGCCCATGTTTGGGATGTAATGCAAAATATGATGGGCATTGTTGTGAGCAACGAGGAAGGATTTATTGCCAGATTGTGAGCATACTTGCACCACAGTTAGCACAGCAGGCGACATTAGCTTGCAGTAGGCACGAAATATAACCTTGTGTTTATTGTTTTTAACAAAAGCCAAAGAGCTAGGTGCTTCGCAATAAACTTACAGTTACCCACAGGCGGATAATTTTTATGTTTGTGATTTGGAAGTCGATATGATGCGAACTAAGTTATTTTGCAGACTTCCTTTTTGGTTCGATGCTGATTTAGCACTGATGTGAATTTTTAGAAATACGAGATTTGGCATAAATGTGATAGTGAACAATGCGACCTTTCTTGGCGCCCCCCTATTTTACTGAACCCCAAAAAGCCTTGCTTAGATCCGCTATACTGACGCATACTATATAATGACATACAGTAGAAGTGAAGCAAGCTATTAGCAAAGCGTTTTTTGATCTGAGGTCTCAGTCCACAGCATTTGTTTAAATTGGAATGTTTTTCGTACTGTTTTGTTCAAAAGATTTTGATATTTCTTGTGCTATGCAGGATTCATTCTGGAGATACACCAAATATATGCATTTATGAACTAGTTTCGTTTTGAGAAAACACAGTCGCACGCACAAGGAAGCTTCCTTATATTTTTGAAAACCTACCCGTATGGTATAGTCTCTAGCACGATTTTAATCTAAATTTTATGTTCTGAGGCAGGGTACGGCGTGTTATCATGATGTACTTTTGTTGTTTGGCGAAATTGCGCGTGCGTTGTTCATTCGATTTGCACTGTGGAAGCTCGTCTTTCGGCTGTACTCTCCGGCAACACATTGTACTCTCCGGCAACACTGTACTCTCCGGCAACACATTGTACTCTCCGGCAACACATTGTACTCTCCGGCAACACTGTACTCTCCGGTAAAACATTGAAAATTAGTCTCTTACGTTTAGTGCAGTATTTTTGTAATTGTTATAAAAAGCATCCTTGAAACACACTTTCAACTGAATGAAGGCTCAGTGCGGACAAAAAAACTTAATTTGGAGTTGGTGGGGAATAACGTTTCCGTTTCATAAAAAAGCAAAAATTTCCAGTAGCTTTCATGTGCATAGAATTCAACCGACATTTTTTGTGGCCAGGGAAGTCCCAACCATGCTGCATCAAATCGGATGTATAGCGTGTCTGCTTATACATCGCTGATCGACAATGCGATTGTTAACAACTTATTTCTTATCTGGTTTGCCGGTCGCAGAATGACTTCGGTGAATGTGACTTCAACATCTATTTTTGTTAGTGCAGCAAGCTTTATTCTTAGAGCACAATTTTCTAATTTTGATGTGAACAAAAATCATTCCAGTGATGGACAACCCGAAACGCGAACGATTATAATCTATATTGGGAAATTTCAGGAGTGGTCCNCTCCGAAAAGCAAAGGTACCATTACAGCATCTTTTATTTTAGGTCAACACAGGCCCGTAACCAGGGGGNACGGGAGGGCGGAGCCCTTTTCAAATCTTTTTCGTCCCCCCCTGGAAAAATGTGTTGGANATATTTGAAACTATTGGACATAGTTTAAAAAATTTGGGCCCCTCTCNGAAAACTATTCGTCCCGCCATGTGGGCCAAGCTGGTTACGGGCCTGCGTTAATATCATCTTAGGCCGGTTCCAACAACGCCATCATCAGTTTTACAGCCATTAAGCTTTTGTAACTGTTACTCTTCAAGATTTTGCAGCAGACAGGATCACAGAATGCAAAAGTAAAAACGTTATGAAGTCACAATTGATCTTCTCTTATTAATTTAGTGTTGGTCTCTTTTTGTCAGTGGCTTTCAACACAAATAGCTTCAGTTTTACTCATAGCTGCCACGAACAGCTCCCATTTCACCTAGTGCATACGTGGAACTTTTCTATAGCTTCGGGCCGAGTTTAACCTGTTGGCGTTACGAAGTCGGGGACCGTTTGATTTTGAACTTTATGCCAGTTGTTAATCAGCTTCAGTTAAGTGCTTGATCATTCAGAGTTGCAGATTTACTTCTTGCACAAGGACTGGAATTAAGATCGCACCTTGATCTTTAAAAAACTCTCATCAAGGTCGTAACACCTCGCAAGAATAACCGTACAAGACCTTGCAAAAGCACTGAATGTTGCAAAGACTTGTAAAGAATGTTTGACATTAATTCGTACTAAACGTAGGCACACAGTTTTATAACATGGAAAGTTAGTTTTGCGCAAAAAATGCCGTCAGTTTTTTGCGTTTAAAAATTAATAAAAGCAAATGGCAATGTATACGAAGGTGGTAACGCCGAGAGCAATGTATAGCATGAATGACAACCATGAGCCATGCGGCCAAACATATGAAGCCCAATATGTTGATGCAACTTTTGTAACGGTTCGCAAGCTTTAATGTAATGCAACTTTGCAGCAACTGTGTTAGTGAAAAATTAAGTCTGGTAACTTTTATGGTACTGACTGACTTTGATACTGTGCACAAAATAGGGTTGGAATGAAGAACTACACGGTGCGTAAAAATATATTGCAAACTCAGAAATTTTCAAATCGCTATTATCAGATTGGAATTTTTATATGAAAAGACCGGGTGGAACAATTCAGTTTGTCTCTTAAAAACTGAAGAAGACGATCCATGCGTGTACTGGGAAGGTTTTCACGCTAGACGGGTCTGGCGTGTAAGTTGACAGTCGAATTCAGTTGAACCATTCATTCCCTGGGAGAGAAACATTTTGCTTTTCCATTTTTATCTAAGTCAAAAATAACGAATTTTTTTCGCAACTTTATTAAAAACGCAATGAAAATGAAAGGCAGCGTGAAGAGTATTTAATCGCGCTGGGCAATAAAAATTTCATTGCTTGGTCGCTATGCTTGTTTGCTTTTCAAAAGTAACTTGTAACTCAGAAAATATTGAATTTATGGAACGCTTGTTACCCCTGGCTCTGAAGCAATTATGTTTCTTAGAATAAGTCAAACAAGATTATTTAAAAGTCTGAATTGTATAACCCAGTAACGCTATGATCTACTTTGACTGTGCCGCATCAAAAACAAGAATTCAAAAGCTTGTCACCGTCCACCTTCTTTCAATTCAAACTTTGGTTTGGTTCGTTTTGCTTTTTTACTTTGACAAAAGAATGACATGAGACAAGATAAGCTTTATCCGGTCACTGCTCTTTATACGCTTATTTGACTGCACGTTAAGTTCNAATTTCCGCCTCTATAACCAATGTTGTTGTAAATTGAAAGATTGTATGGCGCATAAATTTGGGACAGACCTGCCTATGGACTAACAACACGTTTTGCCAAACGGTACATAAAATGAAACATGATACACGACGCAGTAGGCTTTCTACGAAAGCGTACACCGAAGGTGCGTTTTCTTGAAAGTTGGTACGCTGTGTTTTGAAAAGTGTCAGCGTATTTGTGAGTGAAAGTTTGGTCATGAAGCTACCTTGTGTGGGCCTTTAATTTAAGTTCTTTATTCTTCGGCTCTTCTCCTCGCACATCATACTGATATTCATCGCAAAAACATACCAATCAGTGTGACTGATCGCTGTGACCGATGTGACATGCGGAAGATAAGCTTTTGCATGTTTCAAAGCTGATGGCCTGTCCCGATATTGTGATACATTTCATGGCATAACCATGTAAAGAAAACCGTGGTTTAGAAAGACATGCACTGCTTCACAAGGACATTGACGAGTTAAAAGTGCGTTAATTGACAACGCTCGCACCGAAAAACTACTTCATGACCCCTATATCAGTAGATCTATACTTTCTATGGTCTGCAAGAACGCTTGTCGATTAAACTAAACTGGGACTATACACAGTTCCTTGAAGTTGCGGGCTATAATTTATAGAGGGTTTAAGAGGAATTGCTGCAGCCTACCTACAACAGTGGAAATTCGCTATCTTCCGGTTAGCACTATGTGCATGACACAATAGACTAGGGTTACCATATCTGATAAAGCACAGTTTCTGACGGATTTATGTTAGTCACTTTGACCAATTTTTGCAACGAAAACACTCTTATAATGGTATGAATTCCCGAAAACACTCTTATCATGGTATGAAAACTACCTTTCCGGAAGCATGGACGTTTTGCCTTCATCTTGTCAGTAAATTTACATTTTCGCTTAGCCATTTTTAACGGTAAAAGTTACAAGATTAATCTTTAGCACTAAATAATTCTTATTGTGAAAACATTGCGGTTAGATTTCATAAAATGCATTATTCCAAAATCCCTGACATTTAAGCACTTTTTTAGCATTTCTCCCTAATGCATATTTGGCCACTAAAATCCAGGACATGTCCGGGAAAAACCTGATGTATGGCAACCCTACTAGAGACCCGTTAAGCGGTTTCAGATCTTTTTCACAGGGGTCGATAACTTTTCAGAAAAGAAATTTAAAAGTGTTTCACGTGATTCAGGTTTGGATAGAGTTAAACTGAAATTTTGAGCTTTTGGCCAACATGTGACACTTTTAATTCAAAATTAGTACTAGCCAAACGCCAACCCATGCTGCACGAGCAACATACAGAACAGTGTTAAAAGATTTCGTGAAAGTTTACATTTACCGCTACAAATTCAGAGTTGTCTAGGCAAACCACCTGAATTGCCAATTTAAACTAGACCTCTCTGAAAGCAGTGACATAAAAGTAGCTTTTCAAACTCAGCAACCGAGACACAGACATTTGCTAATACACCAATTATAATTGTCATGCACGCATGAACAACAAGCAGCTTATCGGATGAAGGAAGCGAAAAGCTGTGACATATAAGTTGAGCAATTTTTTCGTTTCATCCATTGGCCAAACTCTTTCCAATCTAAACTGTTGTGGAAAATGTAACGCGATGATGAAAAGCAAGTAAACACGGGCGTATAGCAAAAATTTATTTCCATAACTGTTTCATACAAATTGCAAAAATAATCAGCCTACTGTGATAAATTACCCCTTAGACTTTTATCGCTGTTTAGAAAGGCACTCTTTAGAATTTCTATTGCTTTCTGTTGCAAAAACCTGCAAATTAACTAATTTTAGAAGATTTTAGCAGATCCCTTTTTCAAGGCAATGAGCGCTGCCTTTACATGTTTCAAAAACAAATGATTTAGAATTCACTTGTGTGTGGTTTTGGATTTCTTTTCACCAGCAACTTTTTGCTGAAAACTAAGGTGACGGAACGCACTCTTACGAAAGAGCATGTTTTGCTGGTCAAGACGGTTAAAAATTTTTGCGTGAAGTTTTATTACAAAAGCGAGTATCGACGTGTTGGTGCCACGTGGGGCAACTCTGTTTTCCTTTGAAAGATTTGAGGAAAATTGTTCCCTGCGTTTCTCCCAAATACACCATTGCTCTTATCCTTTCGTGGTACATAGGCAGGCAATTAAAATTCTTGAATAGGTTTATTCAGCTTCCTTCCCGTTTTTAACATTTGTTTTTCTTTAATGCTTAACTTGCAGTATATCGGATGTCTAACCAGATCTTTGCTGCAATGGTCGGTTGCAGGTTCGATGAAACGAATAACCTGTTATTTCGGCTTAAAATCTGTTTTGCAAAACGTTTTCATTGCGTGAAAGGCGATTTTGGAGATGTGTGGGGAAAAATTAACGTAACGATTCCGAAACCTTGCGAAAACTGAAAACACTTCCCAAAATTGGAAGGGTTTCCAAGTTTCAAACCGTGAAACCGTCCTGTTGCTATTTCCAGGCCTGGATACTTGAAAAACTGATAATTTGTACATTTTGCTCAGTTTAATGGTGTTCTTTAACACACAAGTTACGCAGAAAACATATTTATGAACCGAAGCTTGTCTTTGTGTAGTCACACCAGTGAAAAACTTTAAGGTTAATTTATTGCTTATACGATAGTTCTTGGATAGGGTTGAAGTGCTTCTGAGTCAAGCTTAAGTGACGTGAAAGACATCAGAAAAACACTTCAAAGTTTTAAATATTTTTAGAATTTTTTTCGTGCTGTTGCTTTGTAATCTGTTCTGAAATTATTTAAATCTTTCATACTTTAAAACCAGTTTCCTTGCAATCGTCGCATTACACTTTTATATGTGGAAACGTTTTTCAGCACAAGCCCTTTCATTCAGTAATTAATTATGAAAATGAATCTGCTGCGATATATTTTATTTTACGAACATCCACAGATTAGTGATTAGTCGTTGCGATTATACATAACGTCAAGGGACTGCATAGATAAGTTTCACGCTTCCGCGATATCAGGTCAGAGTTCAGCGCGTTTCAACAAAACTCAGGCGGTGTTTTTGACACACAAGCACTTGTGATCTCATTGCCCGACTGCTCTTGCTTCGGTCATTGCAGAGCTGTGTTTACCAAAGCAAGCCCCCAACCTTTGAAATAAACAACAAACCACAATCGTGACTGGACAACACCTGCCTTCTCTGCCAGCAACGAGCTTGCGATCTTTATCAGGGTGACGTGTTGCAGTCAGTGAGGTGTTTCCCCTTCACGATCGAACTGCAGTTGATCTGCCCAGCAGGCGTTCTCACCAGTCCGCGACCGCATTGATATTGACTGTGGGATACTGTACGGCAAATACAAAAAGAAGGGCAGGACGGACAAAGAAAAAATTGGGGTGGCGTATTATTCTTCGTTTTTTTGAATGATTTCTATAATCGCGTGTATGACAGCTGCTATATTATATTCGTAAAATTTATTTGAAGAGCATAACCAAATTTTCACCGCTTTCTTCCACTCTTGAAATATACTTATGCCATATGGAAGTTGAGAAAATTTACTATTGTAAATTACATCTTTGTATGGAAAAAACGAAATCTTTTCGTTGCCAATTTTGTTCTGAAATTACGCGCATTTTTATAAAGTATTATCGTATGTGTTCGTAGTAGAGTGAAAGAAAGAAAAAAATGAAAGGAATATAAGTATGGGATATACATATTGTATTCTTTGTTATCAACAAACGATCTAAGTGAATCTAAACAGATATTTATATGCAATTTGGCCAAAAACAACTTGGAGACCTTAGTATCAAATCTTGCAATAGTTTCACTAAAACAAGACACGTAAGTAAAGTTTCTGTATTATAACCTTTACTTTTACTTATTTACTGAGCTACATAAAAAGTTTTGATCAAGGGAAAGCTTAAACAAAAGATAACCATGCCTCCAAACCATGCTTCCAATTCTGCATGTTGCTATTTAAAAAAGTTATCGAAAAATGTTTAGTTAGATCGTGCAAAAATGTAAGTCTTAAATGCGAATTTTGCTCAGATCATAAAATCCAGTTATGCCAAATACAAGAAATTTTGAAATTTCATCGGTTTTACCAAACAATAAAAAAAACTTTTTACTTCGTTTCAAAGTGAAAACTAGAGGCGCATAAAATTACTCCATACTGGCTAAAGTATTTGGAATAAAAAATCAACTTCAGATTCTCTAAAGACCTACCAGCCTTCAAGAAGCTGTTACTAATTTTTCAGCACTTTCGTGAATTACATGGAAAGAGGAAAATAGTGCAGTCATTATATGCATTTTCTTTCAAAACACTTTTTTCCTAAATGGACAGAATTTCATGCATTTGACGTAACGGTACACTAAATCTTAAAATGACAATTAAGCTTTTGCTTCTTTCAGCTTTACATGACAAAGAACAATTCTAGTCAAATGATTGGTGTTAACACCTTGGCATGCTATTTTTTCATCTTGAACAAAACTTTAACGAGACCAACCACAATAAATTCCCTGTCGCATTAAAAATGATAACTACTTGTGGAGGTTTGTTTTTCCTCCAGGCGAAAAGGTTTACTGGTCACAAAGATTGGTTTTTGGTTGGTTGTTTCTGCTCAAGGTCGGTTTGCCACAAACTAACTGACCGCACTAAGTCACTGAAGCGAAATGTTTTCAGCGTTGCCAATTCCGCACAGAGCACCTGACTGAACGTTGGTTCCATCACTTGGCATGAAAAATCTTAGAAAAGCAGCACAGATAAACAAGACAAGGTAACTGCATCCTGTTCCGAAAGCGCCACAAAGTAATGTTTCTCTGGTCCGTTTTTTCAAAGCTAAATAGTGTTTCCTGCGTATTTTTGCTTCAGACATTACTCCATATAGAATTGTTGAAGCGTTCGGGGATTTTTGATGTTGAAATATTCTAAATATTTTAATAGTTACACTATATTTTGAACTGCATAACATTTTCACTGTGAACTACAAGGACATTTTCTGGCGTTTTATAAAGTCTTTTCTGCAAAACAAGGTCAGTGAAATTCAAAATAACTTTCTTCGTTCAGCGGTGAGAGTTCAAATTATTTGATTCGTTGAACGATGCACTTACAGTGCAGGAAAAGCTTTCCCAGTAACATCTTAGGATTACAAGCCACTGCAAACAACGGTGGAAACGCGACCTTGAGGTGAAAGAAAAACGTTTTTCGAAAATCGTCAACGTCATTGAGAAACGCCTCTTGACCAAAACAGAGTTGTCGCCCGTCGATGGTATATAAAGGACACTCCAGAGCTCACTCAGCAGATGCATGTTGGAATGTTGGATGCAGTGCCTTGCTTTGCTGCTTAGAAATGTGACGGCACTGTTGTTTCGGTTTCTGGATAAATGTAGAGATGAATTTTTGAATTCTTGGAAGATCGTGGGTAATAAGTTATATTCGTATTTGTTTCAGATCGACTTTTCACCATAAATTTATTGCTTGGTTGCTGAAGCACTACTGCGAAATATGTTTTTCAAATTCTTGCCCGTGTGTTCTCTGTTGGCTACAACCCTTGTGGTGTTGTCAATGTCAATGCATACGGTTTCATTTCCATCAAACAAATGGTCTCGCCAAATCTTGGCCAGGTACGACAAAGTTTCGTAACGATGAAATGATTTCGGTGATGCTGCTTTAAAAGCTGTTTTATAATTTGTCACATATACTGTTCATCACTTGTAATCTTGTTGTTCAACTGAATTTTACAACTGTTTTTCCAGCAAGCAAAGACTGAGCCTGTCATCGCTGCAGTGCACACCGCGGGTTTACCGCGCGTGCTGGAGCATAAGAAGTTCTTGCCGCATAAGAGACCGCGGCCTGCGCAAAGGTAATATTGTGGTATTGCTCTTAGTTTCTTCCTCTACCCTCAGAAAAATTCTAAACTTACAGTCATAGGTTGATGAAAGATGACGTTCGTCAAATCATATCAGCAAGTTCTATTTCGAGTGAAAGATTTTGACTTGCGTCTGGTTGTGGAGCGCTGACGGGTTGCCGCAATATAAAGCTTGATTTCTGCAGTTTGTGGTGTTTATTACGGACTTCGACTTTTTGGTCTCTATACCCCAAGTTAAGAATTTCCGTAACGATTTATAATTAAAAGAAAAACTTATCATTTTTTTCAGGTTCACGAGACAGGTACATGAGACACTCCCGCCGACGTTACATAACACATAGAAGATCTAAGAGGTACACCCTCACGGAGCTTCTCACCATTCGTCCCAGAGTTAACTGTCGGATTTGCGGATACCTTCAATGCTGAAAGAGTTCCAAACTTTTTCAAGACGAATCCTATGAAACAAACCTGCTTCTGGCTTCCGAGCGGATCGTCGAAGAATGATGAAGATGTTAAGCTTACATTGCATTTGTCCAACAACTATTGCAAAAGGCAGTGCGCACTGTTAGCATTTACCATCAGGTCGCGCAGTTACATACGAAGAGACGTTGCTGAAAAGACATAAATTACATGTGGTTCAAATGGCGATAGCATTTTCTCCCTAAACCCATGAAAAAACTTGCTGTTTTTTGTTTAAATGTTTCGTACGCACTGTCAAGGCAGACGGCAAAGGTCATCTGCTTCATTCAACACAATTACCTACCTCAGTTCTTTTGTCATTCTGCTTGCTGGTTATGATCCGTGCCATGATAGGCGTGTAACAGCACGATTAAGCTACGAAGCTTTCGCAGTGACCTGAACACTTTCATTGTATTTTTTCGGTATTTATTATTTTCGCCTACTTCTCATTGCACCACTACTATGTAGTTATTCAAGCAGACATCATGCATTGATGAAGAATTTATCAACTATGCAATTTCTTTTGTCGTTTCAATACAGGACTCGCTGCCCAACAGAATGTTAATTTTGACTAAAGCATTGCAGTGGGTCAGTGCGGTCACAGTACGTGCTTTACGTCATAGGCGTAGCCAGGGGGGCCAAAGGGGCCATAGCCCCCCAAATATTTGGAAAATATAGTGATTTTGTGCTTTGAGAGGCGTTTTTACCAATAAAATAGTGTTATTTGCCTAAAATCAAACATTTTGACCCCCCATTTTTTGCCCCCCTACGTGGGTGTGTAGTCGAGACGCATAAAGATGAGATGTGTGGGAAGAAGGAAGTGTGTCAACGAAAGGAAAATATGTTGTTGAATCCTGAAATTCTTTTGCGCATATAATGCAGTTCTTGTCGAGTGCTTGGTCGAAGCTTTTTTGCGCTTGAAATATTTTTTCTACAAAATGAAAGGAACGTTCACGACCTTTCGGTTTTGATGACAACAGATTAAGCAGTAACGAAGCATGCGATTGTATATGAGGCAAACTTTTCGTACAAAAAGGCGTTCGTTCTCAGTTCATTGTGTTTTTTATCTTGCAAAGCTCATGCTTTTCTTGTCCTAAGTAATTTAATTAGTGGCTTGATGCTTTGCAAGACAATTGATTGCAGGAAGAATCTCTGAAGAAAAAATATTGAAAAATTTGTTTCCTAATTTTATACCAAACGAAACATGCTGGGGTGTGTTTGCCAAGTGGTTTATTTTTTCCACGATTATTCAAAACCTTTATTAATGTTGAATTACTACGCTTTTTCCATGCAGAAAGTTCTTTTTTAAGTCAGAAGAGAATGAAATTAAAAGAGCAAGAAAGATGTTTTTACGCAATTCGCCTAAATCGACTTCGTGACATTTTTAGCTTTCTCGATGTATTGGAGCTATTGCAACCATTTTCCTTTGATGCATAAAAAGACTTTTTAGGTGTACTATTATTTACAAATAATAATTTAACAAATATTAAAAGACGTACATGCAATTAAAGTGCTTGTTATGCCTATAACTTGTTATTTTGATCCTGCAGTCATTGACGAAGGGCAGAAACTTACACAATTTGAAACTGAAGTTCTAAAAGTACAAACAAACTAATTTTCTTCAGCGACAAAGTATAATTTTGAAAGAAATTGAATGTTGGCACGGGTGTATTGAGAACACTTCTGGTTCGAGATTCACTCAGTAGAAGGCAGTGGGTAGTTTTTAGAAGGATGTTCTAAGATCAAGGCGATTTTCGATATGGAAATGCAAATAAAAGATACCGGTTTACGTTGACACGTAAATCTGCAAAAGTTTTCTGCAAGTCTTCAGTGACATCAATATACAAAATTATTTCCAAGTTGCCACATTTCCGCACGTTGCAGCTTTGCACGAGTAAAGAACAAAACACAATGCATATTTAAAAGACGAATGTATCAGATTGCTATCAGAGAGAAGCATTTTTTGCAAAACAACTTAGATGCCTAGCTTTGATCAATGTGCGGCACATGAAAAAATGAATGGAATGGCAAAAGTGACATTTTGTTGAAACCAGTTTTGCACATGAGCGCTTGTATTTTCGACTGAATCTCAATTTTTCATTAACGCATCTCATTTTTTTCTAAACAACCTGAAAGAACCATTACTCGATTGGCTGCAAAAANGAAAACAGAGCAGGNACAGTTGAAGCAGTGATTTCGTAACGATACCCTGCACTGATCTGCTGTGGATGTCAACTGTCTCCACGATTCCCCAGCTTTTCGAGACATACGATCTGATCCCNAATTATAATANGCTACGTTGCTTGTGTATTGCAGTCCTCTGTAAAAGATCAAGGTCCCAATTTAATACTGCAGTAACTAGCGGTTCCGGCAGATGAACAGACGTATTTATTTAGAAACTTCCTTTCACAAAATCAAATCTCGTTAAGTCTCTATCACCCGTTTCGCACGACTGCTCCTGTGTTTAATGCAAACTCGAAGCAGCACACGTGAGAGTTTTTCAGTAAATTTCTTAATGCAAGCTCGTAAAACCCTCTCATCAAGTCATCACGCTAGAACAGGAAGTCGCGTTTGCACCTTTATCAGCCAAATGCATTGTGACCTCAAAGTCATTGTGATGTCGCATAATCTGATATATTGTGAGGGAAAAATATATGACCAATCTGTTCCATGCGAAAGGCCAAGACAAGATTAGGTTTTATGCGACGTGTATTTTTATTTCAACAAACTTTCTACAGTTTTGATTTTTAAAACGCTTGAAGAACCCCCTAGGATGGCCTTATGCACTCCCAGGGAGTTCACGCATCTCGGTTAGAGATCCCAGGCCCGTAGCGACGGGTGAATTCGGGCACAGTGCTCCCCTAATTTTTTGTGACCCCCCAAATTTTGTTGTTCCCAGAGCAATTTGTTTTAAAAATAAAAAAAACAAAAATCCTGCCCCGCTAAAAATGTATTTTTCCACCCGAAACCTTAAAACCTGGCTACGGGCCTGAGGGAGCCCCTGAGTTAAAAGTTATAGATTTTTGCAACTTTGAGATATTTCATTTATTTAATCAAGCAAACAAGACCGAATGACAAAGTTGTTTGACTGCATGCCCCAACGCCGTTTTGTAAATAGCAAAAGTGAAACATATCACCATAAAAGCAAAGTCATTGAAGAGCAAAAGTCAAACGTAGAAAGCGCTTTTTAAACTGATACTCAACATGTCGTAAACATGTCTGCACATATTTGTTTTAAGTCATTTTTCTTGTTAGTGCAGAAAAAAAGACTTGTTTTCCAAACGCGTGTAAAACAAAAATTTGAATTGCACTGCTGAACGAATATCTAAGGTCAGCAAACGTGTCACATAAAGCCCGCATCGAATCCGTTTTGTTCTGCAACATCGCTGGCACCTGGGGCCACTTGGAAAAACTCACGCTTTTGACTCTTTTGCAGCATCTTCACGCAGAAGCAACAATCTTGAAGGTGGAGCATGAATATTTGCAAACCAGATAAGAAGCAGGTGGAAAACAAAGCTTCGCCGCATAGATAACAGGCAGGAGCTTGAGATTTACGAAGAAAATCAGGGTAAAGTAAGACCAAGACCATCAGTCTTTTTATCGAAAGCCGCTATGCGGCACCCATGCTGTGCAATAACTACACCTCCTGCCATATTTGCTTTCGTAAGACGATTATCGGATTAGGTGTGGTCATCCATAACCTGAAGATGTTTGCTGTCAGCGTCACTACTACCTCAAGTGACAAAGTTCGAAATTTCGGGAAGAGGAGGTGACGTTGACATGAAACACGTTCGGGTGGCTTGAAGCCCGTCAGCAACTATGCTGACGTTGGCAGCGTCGGGCGGAAACAATGTTATCGCTTGTCGTCTACCGATACAGAAGGTGGCTCCGAGCCTTAGATCTCACTGATTGTTGCGGTCTGATTTACTTTACATTGCATCTTTTATTGCACGGCTGTCAAGCTCAAATGAGTTAAAAAATAAACGATACAAACGAGTAAATTACTTTTAACAGATCTTACTTTACAAAGCCTTTTCAAAGATTTCAGTAGCAGATTGTGAAAAAGATATTTCGATAAGCTTTTCTGCGTTCTGACAATTTTTAAAGCATCGCTGTGGTACAAATTGTTCTTTCTAAACCATTTGTAAAGCCAGGTTAAATCAACTGTTCATCCATTTTATGTGTGTGCTTGCAAACATTTCAACGAAAAGACTTTAAAAATTTTCAAATTACTTTATTATAGGTTTCGTAACAAATTGTCGGAATCGCGTTTCAAGTTTCTCAAGGACGTTCCGATGCAAACCACAAGAAATTCGTTTGTGCAAAGGAAGGCATGACAGACTCCTGAAAGTAATATTTGAGCCACACATGAAGCAACTTTGCCTGAAGCACTGTAAATACTGTTTTAAGCGGTGCTGTATGTTAGCTTTTACAATTAAGTCTCCTATAACTTAGTATTTATCAGTGAATATTAGAAAACGCTTATAAATCTCTACTGGAAGATCGAAGTTGTAGGGATATTATGGGAAATTTGTTTCAAAGAACGTTATATTACCAGCATTGCAGTACAGCAACTGATCCCAACTTTCCTCAATGAGAAATGTGAACAAATCTGCGGAAATGCATCAGCATAGCTACAGCACATTGGATTTCGCTCCAATTTTTGCCTGAACTTCCGAAAAATGTTTTAATTATCAATTGTCTGCCACCTTGGGATCATTAATAACAAAATTACGTTTTCATAAGCACTTTCAACAAGCAGGGAACAAACTGGAGGTTTTTGAAAAATTTCAGTGACGTTCCAAACAAATTTAAAACGTAGACTAGCCATAAACGCGTGAGTATTGGAGGACTTTTTTATTGCCAAGTTAGCTTTAAAATTAGCAAACACATTTCTACCAGAGTTTTTTAATTTCGCCTGTATGACCGTAAGAACTTGCAGCAAGATCACTGCAGTTCGATTTGCAATGCACTGATGATGATAGCAGGAGTTATCGAAACGTTTGCAACATGTCTTTGATATCGTTTTCATTGGCTGTGATTTTCATTATAAAGCTTTTAATTGGCAACAAACTTTTACATGGAAAGAAAACTGCTTTTTCAAACTGTGCGAAATCTTGTGTTGAATGCGTCAGATTCCACAAGTTAAATTGCAAGGTCAACTTGTTTAAAGCAGTTCTTGTAGATGTTCATCCGTATAATAAAAGACAAATCAAAACCCGACAATGTGTTTTACCAAAAGCACGTTCAAACTCAGGCCTTGATTTGAACATTTAGGGAATACTGTACTATACAAGTATTACAAAGTATCGGATGAACGACTTCGAATTAGTAGTAACAATTTTATAGTATTTAGATCAAACTAACGGCACTAACTAACAAGGGTTTTGAGAAAAAAAGCTAAGTTCAAGAAAATGCTTATAAGACAAGCTTCTATAGGTAAGCATTGAGAGCGAGGCGAAAGCTACAATAAAGCAATCGAGTCACCCAGTGATCGAACGAAACTATTCGTTTTGCCTTTACTGCCGTTGTTTCCAGCTGTTTGTTTTGCAAGATTTACCGAGAGCATGGGATTGTTTAAAAGTAATCGTAGTAGCGCCAAATGTTTCGCCGGTGGCAATCGAGCAAGCGGGATTATCTACTAAGAGGAAGAACTGTAGTAAGTGTGGCTGAAATCGGCTTTATCCTGTCACAAACAACCTCGGAAGCCGGACCAGAGAGCGTCCGGCGGAGGAAATGTGCTTCAATAAGTTGAGCAGGGTTTTTCGCATTTGTGCAACCCACCGCGATGAAAATCGTACTCTCTGCAGAAACAATACTGATCAAGCATGAACAAAAAACCTTGTGAGTGTCAAAAAAAATTAATGACATTCAGATTCCTTTGCAGCCAAACTTGCTCGTCGTAATCCTGTACTGCTTCCATTTCCGTTGGCAAAGCTCTTTTGAGTAAAATATATTGATGTGTTTCATATTTTTAGTAAAAGATGTTGTTGTATTTTCAAATTTGCTTTACTTTTTGATGATGGAACAAAACGATAGATCTGAAACTTATGACACCAATCATTTTGCAAACCTATGGATGACGTTTCTTGATTTTACATTCGAATAACTTGAGAGTTTGATAAAATAACCACGTAGCGTACATTTACGTCTATGCCACACATGAAACGTGTGGTATGCTTGTAGATTTGAAGATTGACGACTTTAAGGTTCTCTTAAGCAAGAAAAGTGGTTCGTTTTATCAAAAAGTTATGTTTCACGTGGCTCTGTTTATTTCCAGATGGCATGTTTCAATTATTAACGCGTTGCTAAATGTCACTGGCCCAAAGGTGGAACTGATGAGTTGAATTTGGTTAATAACTACCACATACTGACGAGTTTTTCCAGCTTGTCCGAAAGAATTGTGGTGAATAGAGGTCAGAGGGTCTCCATCAACAATCATGTCGGTTATTTGTTTTTTGCTCCATGCGGATTCATTCGAGTCAAACCCGCCGCGCCGGCTGGCAGAGATTTGACCAAATTAGCTCCTAATTGCACGTTTGAGGCGTGGGGCCCACACTTGAATTCAACATTTGCATTTTATGCAGGTGAAACATTACAGCAAAAGTTGTGAGTGAATAAGTCTGACCTTTACCTTTACAAAAGCGACAAATTGTTCGCTTTTCTCTCTTGTAAACTTGTTGATTTTTAAATAACTTTGACACGTCACAATAGTCGAGCCCGAAACGATGCAGATAAGTTGTTTGGTGCAGTAAGTAGACCGAGTGTGGTTTGGAAAAGCAGTTAAGCAGAGTAATAAAAGTAGAAATAAAAAAGTCAAGCAGAAACAAAAAATTGGTTTAACTTCGGGACATATTTTCAAGTTCGTGGACTGAAAAAAATAAAACAAACTACTTCTTCGCATTCGCTTTCTCCCCATGCGTAGTTTAAGGTGCTCTTCTTCACTGTCTCTAACATATTATTTAACAATTAGAGACGAAGTCGAAATCCTGCGCTGGATTGACTGCACTTGTGAAAAAATCAGTAGAAAGTCTCTTACGCACTCCTCCATTGGCGGACTTCGAGGCAAATCACGCTACACACTCAGAGCAAATTGAAAAAGCTGGTTTTAGATAAACACAGTGAACATGACCCATTACACAGTGATTTAAAGTAACAATTTTTAATTCATCAGCAACAATGATGGATGGTAATTTCGATCCCCTTGTTTCTGGCTACGGATCGTTAGCGACACCTAACGGTATCTTTAATTTGTTGACACTGTGTCTTGCGTATTGGATCTTGGACCAACTTTTACACAACCCATTGGGACTCGCAAACCCCAGGTTAGGTTTAGATTTAAACCATTTCGGCCAGTGGCTGCTGTAGAAAGCTTTCTGCGATTTTCCGTTGTGTATTAGTTGTACTTTACGGTATTCAGTCCAGCTTTTTGCAAATTCGCAATCTGTGCTGGATTCTTGGTGCCGTCATTTTGTTCGGTGAATCTTGAAGTTTCCAATGGTAATGCGGGGTGTTGCTTGGGCTCAGGCCACTGCTCCGCAGCTCTGGTTGTGATGTGCCAGCTAGCTAGAGGTTGCATGGACCCTGTTTAGGATTTTTTGGAAAAAATTAGGACATTTTTGAACTTATTTTTTACGTTAGATTGTCTTATTTGTGTCCAATTCACTTTGCGATTATGAAAAGTATTTGTGTGAAAAGTGGTTTGGCAAGATGTGTTGCCGAAGATATGCATTAGGCCTACTTGGGTCGTCGCAAAACAAAGGTCAAGAGGCATTGGTCTACTATCACAATAAAATAGGACCATCTCATTGTAGAGAAACAAGCTCAAGGCTCTCATTGATTCAGCGTTACGGAGAGTTGCATTGGATTTACATGCGGTTAAAGTTCGTTTAAGTTCATTTTTATGTATTTCTTTGCCACATCCTGAAGTCCGGCTCGTGGAAACAGTGCCTACCTTAAACCGGTCCGTATAGTAGTATTAAATAGGTTCCCGACCACTGAACTACATGCACATATTGCTCCATTTGTGTCTTTAAAAACATTTACACCGAAAAGTTGGATAANCNTGATTAGTAAAACTGAATAAAAGCAATAACTTCAATGGATTTTCTACCGCNTGTAAAACACTGACATACGAGTAACGTTTAGATTGGAAGCGATGGCATGTACACNATGAAATTTTCCCACGTCAGCATACATCAGCCCTGCACAACTCAAAACAGTAAAAGGGCACAACACGCAAATATTTTTCCCACGGGCNTCATGCCAGCATTGCCGCTTATAGATTTCACGAAACTGACAAAATGCAAATTTCTGCGATGAAGGACAAATCACCACGAAACACATTACATCGTTTGTTGGCAAGGAGCTCACTATAATCTGTATCGATGCTGGAACTTGATATTTTTAGAAAATTTTCCAAATGTTCGTTAGTAAAGTCAAACGTTGTTTGACTTTATTTAAACTTCATCAGTGAGAACATTTGGTCATATACAGAAGAGCTTCCAAACAAGCTGAACCTTTGTTTTTTCAAAATAAGGAAATTTTTCTAATTTTCTTAGTTCAAATATATGTAGATTTCTTGTAACTGCTTTTATTATGCTTTCTTTTATACAGACGAACCTTGAAGTCAATAACCTCCAAATCAGGTGCGGATTTACCATTAGGCTAAAAAGGCTTAAGACTAGGGCCCCCGATTTTAGGGGCCCTAAAATTTTGAGAGTAAGGACAATTGTCAGCATATTTGTAAGCAATTGTATTTGTATTTTTGTTTTGGTTCAACGCACTTTTTTTACCATGCCGCTAACAAAAAAGCTCTGTAGAATAGTGGTTCCTAAAGTGGGGGTAAATTACCCCCCGGGGGTAATATGCGATTCTTCGGGGGTAACGCGGAACCAAAACCACAATATTGTTATGTAATATGAGAGATCACTGCAAAAGAAATTACGCAGAATATTGAAGGTAATAAGACGTAATCGCTACCTTCTTTTGGGTAACGGCTCGAACACGTTTGGAGACCAACTGCTATGGAAGCATAAGCGCGAAGGTTGAAGTGAATGACGATGAGCACTCTCTTTTTATGGCGTTGAGAATTGGTAATTGTTACCTATGATGTGTGGAACAAAACGCCTGAATCCATTTTTCAGAATACACGAGGCCAGTGAAGTACTTTCGTTCAGCTCAGGTCTCTCTCTTGTTGCTTTTTATTGGTAAGATACGGGATAAAGGCAAGGCTAGCCTGCACTGCAGCCTAGGCTGCAGATATTGCATGGAGCAAAATACTAACACCGTCCGTGCTAAGCTGTGATATTCTTTGACATCAATTGTTTCGTAGTAATCTTGGGCCATTCCTTTCTACAGCTTTATGCATAGAAAAAGAATTTAACTACCGTTGAACTAGACACATAATTGATGTATTAGTAAGGGCAATTTGTATCTTGCGATTTTTAGCTCAATTAGCAAAGTGAGTTTCACGTATAACCTTTCTTTCAAAGTAATCAGGATAACGGTGGATCTACAGTACAGTAGGTTTACTTGCATTAACTTGAAAATGTCGAAACGTACTTGTTAGAGTGGTTCTAGCAAGCGAAAGAAAGCAACTTCCAAAGCAGATGCACTAATAGCTGTTATTGGAAAGACGAAACCAATAGCCCCGTTTTTAGTGTGCCAGAAGAATCTATACCAAAAGTGGCCACGGATCCGGAGTGCCGGAGTCGACTCCAGCAGGACCTCCGTTTTTCTTTCGGATCCGGCGCAGGAGCCGAATTCAAAAATTTGTGAAAAACTGCATCCGGAGACATTTTTCATTTTTAGCAGTAGCAGGAGGCACTTCTTAAGTAAAAAAATTACTGAATTTTGGTTACATCGATGGTTGCCAGAGTATGAATAGGAGTCGGATTCTCAAGTTTGAAAAGTTTTCGGACCCGTATCCGGATTCAAAAATTTTGGAACAGGAGCGGAGTTGGAGTTTGAAAATGTGGCTACGGCCACATCCACCTTCCAGAAGGGCCCCCAATTTAAAATAGCCTAGGGCCCCGAAAATGAAAATTCGCCTCTGCTTCAAATGTACATGTGGAGGTTCTTCTTCAGGATCTACTTAAAATCGATCTTCAATAAGTTTTAATTGCAGATCCTCTTCGCATGAAGTAAAATGTCTATCAAATTCCTCAATGAAAATTTCAATTTGCCCAGCATATTTTATTCCTTAGGGGCATCGACTCGATAACCTACAGGTTCCATCATTGCCCTGGCGTCCTTGCACTAATTTGTGTTTTTTCTTTCTGAATATTAATTATCGCCAAATAAAATCAACTCAACTCAACTCCTACTACCGAAAGCCTTTGTTGTGTAATTTGCAATGAGCATGTAGGAAAATGTACCATTACCCCTATCAAAAGTTGATATTTGAAAAGTTTGAACGTTTCTTGAACCCGTTTATCCCCGCGGGTCAAAATTAGCTTATCGAAATTATTAAACAATAGTAATTTATTACAAATGTCTATCAGTGGCATGCCTGTGGTCAAGGCTTCTCTGACACTATCGTTCTTTTATCAATACCTGTGTTAGTGGTAGCAAATCGGAGACTATCATCCATCCAGTCTGTCATTTGATTTCTGTATTTGGATTTGACTTCTTCATCGTAGAAGATGTACCGGTACGTACTTTCATACACGTATGTGTTTCCACGGATCGAGTGCATTTTTACTGCGAAGTCTTTCAGTTTGGGAAACCTATTTTTTCTGACTAATTTCCAGAAGCTCTATGCAGTCTCTAATATCGTGAGTATATTGTACATTTTATTAAAAGATGTTATGCTTGTTCTAATTAAAATTACCTATTGCAGGGATGGGCAATTAATTTAACTCGGGGGCCACTTTGAGAAGGCCGCGTTTAGCGGATAGATAGACGGATTTATTTGGCGGGACTAACTGAGATCACTGCGCCAAATGTACTCTTCAAGACAACGAATGCCGGGGCACCAAAAAAACACAGAGGTTATCCAGTAAGGTGCTCCAGCGGAGGTTTAGAGGAGGGTCGTATCTTCTAATATGATCGTAAAATAAACGAATAAAACAAAAACAATAATGGAACACAGAAAAGGTATTTTTCATTGTTCTTGTGTAATGGAACACAGAAAAGGTATTTTTTCAAAGGTATTTTTCGTTATTCTTATTATTCATTGTTCTTGTGCAAATGCACTTTGTCCAGCGCAGTGGTTCTTAACCTGGGGTAATTTACCCCCAGGGGTAAATTTTACCTTCCGAGGGGGTAAATTTACTGAATCATAACTTATAATAAACGTGAGCTCTTATAAATTTACAAAATGTTATAAACTAGATTGTTAAGCTAGTTATTTGCAAGACAAAACACAAAAGTACACCCGACATTGTTTTGTTCGTAGATTGGTGAGAGACTCCATGTCAGGCGTCACAGAACATTGTTACATTGTTACGAAATAGATTTACGGATATATCATACAAACTGGAAATGTTGCACTTTGGCTTATGGCTCAGGGTTATGCATGCTTATGAATTTTCTGTTTTTGGTTCATCTTTACACATGTAGGCTACCAGCTTCAATTGATCAGCTCATGCGCGCAACAATGTTTATGTTCACAACTTCATTTGGACTTTGTACGTAACAGAAGATTGTAACTCTGTCAGTTTAGAAAAATCCTCTATTGTGCAACAAATTTCACTGATTTCAAAAACAATGGTCAGACTGTAGGGCCATTTTTTCTCTTTCTTTTCACAGTATAGAATACAGATAGTGGACAGCCAGCACAATGGAGGTCTTTTTAGTGAATGAGTTATTCATGAGTTAACAATTGTAGGTTTCAACATTCTCAGTTAATATGTCGAAGAAGATAACTTAACTAGAACCATACGTGGACTTCGGGTGGAATTCATCATAACAGATGATATTCAAAAACCTCAAGGTATCTTTTGCTTCAAAGCGTCTGGTGGTGGTTCCACGAAGCCGTCAATTTTGTAAGCTCATTTTGCTTCACACCATCCCACACATGTACATGAAACCACATGTCTTTACAGACCAACTGCTATCGATTTCGTGCTGTAGGAACTCTGCCTATATTCGGATTCGTTTCTGAAGACACGATAGGATTGGAAGCATCCTCATCTGTTGCTTTTACAATAAAAAAAGAAAAGAAACCGCATGCACATTGGGAATGACTTATCAAACCGTACGCTATTAATACGGTGGAATTCGTTTGTGGAAAAGAACAAAAAAAGAAAATTTTGAAAGATTATTTAACAAACAGTATGTTGTCGTACAAGTGTTATGTCTTGTGATATTTTAGATCACGTAGCAGAGGAAATTTGAGGTAATAAAGCAAGAGGCCCCTTTCGCTAGGTGGGTCAACTGACGTGTCGAACTGCACGTATTTCTTGGTTTACCGTCGATACATACTGTACGTACAGTTGAGTTGAAAGATGAGTTCTTGATGTGCCTAAGTCTAGCGACGACTAGCGAAGTGACTGATGATCAGGCCCGTAACCACCTTTGGACAGAAGGGCGAAGAGTTTTGTGAGAGGGAGCCAAATTTTTTAAACTATGTCCAATAGATTTAAACAATGTCCAACACATTTTTCCAGTGGGGGGCAAAAAATTTTGCAGGCGGGGCTTCGCCCCCCTGCGCCCCCCTTGTTACGGGCCTGCTGATGATCAGGAAGGAACGAATAACTTCTATCAACGAAATAAACTCCTGCAATCACATTGTCTTTCTACACACGGACGGCGCTTCTCTGTGAAGTCAGGTTTTACAACTTTGGTGAATAAACGGGTATTGAAAATCTTTTCTACCCCTTCCGTTCTTCATCGACATGCACTGGCGAGTAAAGCCCTTCTAGAATATTTGAAAACAGTTTTGAAACATGCAATTGAACGTGTAAATGTTATCAGGGCACGGGCTTGCCTTTTCAAACTGCTTTTCAAAGATGAATTGATTGATCTTCAATGTTAAACAATGCTTTATTTCAAAGTAATCGCTTGTAACTGTGACTTTTCCAAATTTTTGTGTGGATTGGGCGAAGTGTTTCCTACGCTGTCGAAGCACGCATTTGAAATTATTATATCTTTTCAGGATACTTATCTGTGTGAGGCAGGGTTCTCCTCAAACACCGTAAAGCGAAACAGCAATCTCGATTGATTCCCAAAGATGACATGAGAGTATCACTTTTAACCACTGTTCCCGGAATGTCATATATTGTGCGTAGAAAATAAACACAAAAGTATCACTGAGTGACTGGCTGGTTAACACTGTTTGCCATTTTTCAACAGAAGAAAAATTAAACATGGGCTGGCTGTATATTCCTTATTCCTAATGTTTTGTCTCTTGACTCAATGATATGCCGGTTCGTATGAAACTGTTTTCAGGATTTCAACAACCTCAGCAAACCGCTTCTTAAAAGTATTCATGTTTGCTTGTAAGAGCATTTTATTAGAGTTTCATCTCAGATGCTGATAAAGTTTCGTACAAGTTTTACTTTAAAGTTGGGCATGACTTGACACACCAAATGTTGTTGAGGGTAAAATCATTTTTTTGATTTTGTTAAACGGTAAATGAGACCAAAAAGGTAAAGAATCACTGGTCCAGCGTAACCAATTCAATGAGACAAATGTAACCTCACACACTTTTCAACAAATTTCAGATATGAAGATTTTCCTGAATGCTTCCGCGGGCCACATGAAGCCCGCCGGCCTGCAGTTGGACCACATTGAAATACTAGACGGGCTACACATGAAGGAAATATACAAGTCTTTTATTCACGTCAACGTCTACGCACGTGCAAAATTTCAGTGGAAAATTGCGTGGACATTGTGGAATATTACATCATAAGGACAGAACTGGAATTACCTAGTTAAGCCTAGAGGTACATGTCAGAACACAGTTGCGGTGCGATTAAGCTGAATAATGGCCCAAACGGGCGGATAAAAACTAACGGATTTTCTCGGTCGGATTTCGGTCTACGGCCTCCGGAAACACATTCATGGCCCCTAAGGGCTTCACAGACGCCAGATTAAGAGCCCCTGTTTTATAGGTTGTTGTTATTTTTTTTCAAGGCCACAATGCTCTACTTCAGGGGTCGGGAACCTTTTTGGCTAAGGGAGCCATGAAACCTACATATTTTTAACTGTCTTTTCGTGAGAGACGTATAATATTTTTCAACACTTAATGCAACTAACTTACTGAACTAACGTGTGCGTTTTTAAGCAAAATCAACAATTTTAACCCTTTGTGAACATTTTCTACTGTAACTCGTCAGGCGATTGCGCTAGAGAGTTGGTCAAACCCTCAAAATATCCAGTTAGACATGTGCTTTAGATTTTAAAAATTTGGGGGTTAGCCTAGCGTTTTTTGGAGGCGACATCATTAATTGGCGTGAGTTAGCTTTTTTTGCTCAGGTTACCTGACCCAGGGCCCCAACCCCTTAGGGGTAATTCTTTGTTTGTTTTTTTAAATGAAACTAAGCTAAAATCAGCATTTTTTTAATCCTTGATGGCCCTGCTGGCGTTTGTGGCTGGCAAGTTATGCCAAATGTGCTAAAAATAGTTATATAATTCCCTAGAGATCTAAATTTCTTTGTTCTTTTAAAACCATGGCCTCCTGACCACAAACGCTAGAAAGGCAATCAAGGGCTCCAAAGATGCGGATTTCAGCCTAGTTTAAAAACAAACAAACAAAACATTGGGCCTTGACGTTAGGGCCCAGGGCCCGATAAGAGAGTGCAAAAAGGCCTAAAACTATCCCCCTTTTGACGTCATCCACAAAAACCCGAAGTCCAAAACTATTCAAATTAAAAAAAAAAATAATTTATATGACTTTCCGCACCTTTAGATGGTTTGACCGCCTTTCTAGCGCAATCGGCTAGCGAGTTATTGCTGACCATAGATCATCGGTATAATACCGGTACACCCAGGTTAGCGTTTGTGGGAGTAGAATTTTTTACAAATTTTTGGTTTTTGAGCCATAATGTTTGATCCAGGTATGCTAGAAAACCAATCAGGGGCTCTAAAGACTCGGACTCTAGCCTAGTTTCCAACGCAAATTAGAGACTAAAATTTGGCCCATAGGGTCGGGGCCTAGGACCCGATAAGTAGGGCCTACAAAAACTTAACACTGCCCTCCTTATGACGTCACCCACAAAAAAGCAAAATCCGAAACCGAGAATTTTTTTGATCGAATCTACTAGGCTAGCTGCATCTATAGAGGGTTTGAACAGCTCTCTAGATCAATCGCCTGGCGAGCTATGGCTTGCCGAACTTGGCCAAAATTCGGGATTCATTAAACAATGGTAAATGTCTGAATTTTCTCTTTAATAACATGCTTCTTACTGTTAATGCGACTTCTGGCGCTGCATGGTGTTGCTGATGGCTTTGTAGGAAAATTACAGAAAAATTTCATCAGTAACAATCGTGTTAAGAAAGTATCAAGCGAGCCAGATGCCGTCATCAAAAGAGACACATCTGGCTCGCGAGCCATAGGTTCCCGACCCCTGCTCTACTTCATAATGCTCTAACTATTCGCTTCAACTTCGCCTTTAACGAAGTTGTGCGTGACAAGGAGATTTCAGCGAACAAGAGAGGCTTCGTTTGCAAAANTTGTTGGAGCTTCATTAGTGGCTGTGGTGATCCTCTGTAAATTGTAATAAAGCAGGCTGGTACGCGTTGTACAGGACCTTGAAGTCGTCTGAATACAACATTTTGTCTGATTACATTTCCCTTGCAGAATTTAATTAAAAGATGGAATTTATTGTATAACGTCTTCACGCGCACACGCAGTGGAGTAGACTAAGCACACATTGGCAGTAACAAGGGACACAAAGATACATGAAAGAACACAAATATAAGCATGCGACTCTAATAGAAAAGTGTACATGTAGATGTCGCTAACACGGTTAGTTTGAATGAACACANGCATAGNTGTGTGGAACTAGCAAAGAGCACACACATAGATGATGACAACACGGTTCCCATGATGTTTAGCACCGCTGCATAGTGCTGCAATAAATTCCAAGTAGTCCAATTCATAAAATGTATGGAGTTGGAGGCTGCGAAGGAGCANGTGTCATTTGGGGTGCAGACTTCCCGGATGGGCTTAAAACAACAAAAGAAATTAATTAATCCCCTGGGGATTTTAATTAATTTATTATCGATTATTTGTCTTAACTGTCCAACAACAAACACCAGAAGGCCAATCAAGTGCTCTAAAGATGCGGATTTTTGCCTAGTTGCATTTAAAAAAATAAACAAGAAATTGCCCTTGAGAGTTGGAGCCCAGGGTCAGGTAACCTGAGCCAAACAAGCCTAAACCTATACCCACACTTATTAGGTCACCTCCAGAAAAACAAATCCAAAGCTTAACCAATTTTTTAAATCGAACGTACAAATCTTTCTGCATCTATAGAGAGTTTCAACAGCCCTCTAGCTCAACCGGCTGGCGAGTTATAGTTGAAAGTGTTGGGTACAATCCTTGCGCCAAATTTTGGCACTTCCGGGACTTAAAGATATAGAAATGCCGAATGAGATGCTGCTGTGCTTCCAAAACGCTTTGTTTGAATAAAAAAAACATTGTCAATCACGGTTTATTTTTTGTTTCTAAAGGAGACTGTGACCAGATTTCTATTGCCCTGTACTTAATTTTCTTATCTGAGCTTGAAGGTGCTTTCGATAATGCCAATTGCGGAATTTTAGTTGGTCTCGTATGATGCGAATGAACATCTGTGATAAGCTTGAAATTATCGTTAAATGTAGCCAATAGCTAAGATCTGTTTTATTTATCCATATATTTGCCGACTTCAAGACTGTAAATATCTTTTTGTTGCAGAATTTTGTGCGTTTTATAAATGATATTAACTTCACGTGTCGCAATTTCAGATGTGTTCGAACATCTGATCGCACGATATTGAACAACCGATATTGGTTGTAGATGATATGAAGCTGCTCTTCCCCAGGCAATAATTCCGTATTGTGCTCGTGAATTTATTAGGCTATGATACAGCATGCGAGGTGCTAGGTAACTCAGATAATGTTTAACTTTGTACACTGCACCATGGTATTTGGATATAGTATAACATAGCCGTTTACAGTTTCTTTTCAATGTCAGTTTTTCGTCTACAATTACACCAAGCTCTTTCAATACGATTGCCGTTTACATTTTTTTAAAGAATATGTGGTAACATGTTCATTTGTGATTATCATACTCGTATAGTTTGTGTCAGAAAATATTTAGTGAGAGCTTGCTTGCAGTTAGCCAATGAATCACTTCAGCCATTTGATGGGTTACGTAGTTTTGTAATTTTTGCAAATTGTTGTCACTCCGAGCTAAAACCGTATATCACCGGCAAAAGTATGGTTTTAACAACATTTTCATTGGGTAACGGCCATCCCGACGTTCCCACACCCCAGCCTACATTATGGTGACTGCAATTGCCAACATGCCAACTAGAGTTACAGCAAAACATCCCCTGACGGTGAGAGCCTGGACTCCGGGGCAACAGCCAACAACCTCTGAAGGCTGTACGACCCAATGGGAGTGTAGCAGCGCAAAATTAATGCGCGCTACAACTTAATGAACAAATGTCAAAGCCACACAGAGCTACGTTCTAATATTCAGAAAACAAAAATTTAACC
>JGI24159J19872_10001118_pt1 | contig 28369 bp, 17 predicted proteins | sample Ectturendosymbi4_FD_19872 | JGI IMG/M metagenome (IMG submission 19872)
TACAGAATTTGCCCATAACGGCACCTCTAGGGGATTGCATAAAGAACATTATTGCCGAATTGACATTATAAGCGAATTGAAATGCATATAAAAGATGTCATCACGGCCAAACAAATGTAACATTATCGGCGAATTGACGTTATAGAGGAAGTCGTTATAAACGCATTCAACTGTATAGAACAGATTTACATAAGATTTCAGGCCCCATTCGGATTAAACTAAAGAGTTAGTTTCAGGGCAAGTTGTCTATTTTTAGGGCAAATTGTTATTTTCAGGGCAAAGTTTTTCCGCTCCCCCCCAGTAAAATGCCTTCCCGTACGCCTATGCTCTGACGTACATGCCACTCATTAGGTGTAAAATGTCTGGAAATCGACTTTAAATATGCTAACCTGGCAAACCTGGTGCCAAAACAGAAGTGGGGGAAAGTTCCATGAGAAAAAGTATGCTATGAAAGTAAAGACATCTGAGAATGTTTCTGCTGAAAAATTGAACAAGCGCATTTGGCGCCATGTTTATATTTTTAAGGGAATGCACTTTCCCTTTCAAGCTATCTAGGGGCTGTCGCTCAGCTGCGTTATCAGAACCGTCACCAGAAAGTCTTCAACAGGGGGGCTTGACATTGTAAAAATTGACAATATTCCACTGATTTATTGTGTTTCATATTTCAAAATTGGGGGGCTCGGTGCATTGTTTGGGGGTCTTAGCCCACCAAAGCTCCCCGTGTCGACGGGACTGTGCATTATCCCCGGCTACGCTACTAGGGGAAAATGTCTATAGCTTGGCCCAAAATTATGTGATGGCATTTACTCAAATTTGCGTGATGTTGGTTGCGCCAACACTTGTCGGTGGCTGTGGTCCGAGGCAATTCCATCAGCATCCTGAACTGTGTAGTGTGCATGCATTCTTCTTGCTTCAGTGCCTATTTTTCTTTTGCAAACATTACCTGCCACTTCTTTTTGTGTTCTTGTTCCTTTCCCCCTTTACTGTAGCTCATTTTTTGTTTCCAACGATGTTATTTATTTTTCTTTTTTGTAATGCATGTGTTATGTTTTTGTTTATGTTATGTTACTGTCCTTATTGTTTGATCATCAAGACCTGATATTGAAAGGCGACAGTGATGTTTCTGTGTTTAATTTTGAAACGGCAATTGCAAACCGAACTAGTTTGCGTGTGTACTCATTGACATTGTAGAGCTGTATCATTATGTGGGTTTAACCCACTACGGCTCTTGTAAGTACTGCTGCTTAGTTTTTGCTTTGCAAGTTGCGTCGAATAACTTTCTTGATCATTCGTAGTTGACTGACGCTCACTGATACTGCCTTGCCACACATGGTATGTTAACAGTGCCTCTACCATCTGCTACTTTACGACCACTATTTGCATCCTACTCAGTACTCATATACAGTTTTGGATTGTACCTGCCAATGGCGTAGGGTAATCATTCTGGCGGAGAATTCACTAATGATTCAACAGGTGGCATGAGGTGGTCATTTGTGCTTAGTGCACTGTTCGTGACGTCGCGCTATGACGGTTTATTCACATTTCCCAACCAAACTTTTGGCGGAGTTTGATGATTCAACGCTGTACGTTTGAGAACAATAAATGTTTCGATAAAATTATCTTAAAATGTTTCTTTTGCTTTAACTGTATCAAATGTTTTTGATGTCTTCCTCGATGGACAGCAAGCTCAGTCAGTCACAGTTTCGGGTAGCACGAAAGTGCGTATTAACACTTGTCAATGCTGAGAAGCTCCTTCCAGCCCGTACGCGTGCGGTGTACATTTTACCTTGAAAATTTTTCAGATGAATAAAAAACTTCTAGCTCAGATTTCAAACGCGAGTAATCAAACAGTTCTCCGCATCTTATACATCACGCAACTTCATTAATAATTGTTGAGTATTTTTTATATCCATGAAACTTATCGCAAGAAAGCAGAAGAAAAAGTCAAATTCTGTAACTACACTGAATTTGACTGCGTACAAACACCCTCCATTGTCTTGGTATAGCAATAATTAAATCACTTTCTCAGTTTCACTGTTGAAATCTTGATGTCACTTTGGACGCCGCAGTTGATTAGAATCAGCAGCCAAGCTCGAAACAGAAACACATCTCTCTAAAAACGCGAATGATTCAATTTTATAAGGTGCAGATAAACAGCAGACTTACGTACGTTTTGCTCAAGCATGAAAAATTCATTGTGTATTTTTGCACCCTTCTAAAGAGTATGTCATGAAATGACGAAAAAACACGCCACGATACAGAGTTTCAAAACATCCCGATGCAAAATTTGAAAGGAAACATTTGTACTGTTTTAAGTTCATCTCAAATGACGCTAAATCAAGTAACGCACCTGCATGGAACTTGGCTCAATCGAGTAACAGATTGTTTGATAACATGAACATAATTGGAGACTTCATCAACTTTTTTGCAATATATTAAATCAAAAGCTTTAGTATGTAGAATTTCATACAAAACATCCATATATCTGAAGATTTTTGAAAAAAACATGCATTTTCAGTTGATTTTAAGAAGCTCAAAAATCCTGTTGGCTTCACAATTCTCCCAATCTTCAGAAAAGTTAGTGATGTTGTTAAATATGCAGTAAGTTCACGTATGTTTTCTGGTCCGTGCTGGACAAAACGAGCTGAAATTCCATCTTGTTGGAGTAACAGTGTGCAATCTTTGATTTTGAAATTCTATTTAACCCTTCTCTGGCTCGTTTTGATGATTTTGTGAAAAAAGCAGGCAAGCTAGACCATGTTTTAACGAATATGCGGCACTGTCTTGTGCTTTGAAGACTTTGCTGTAGAATTAAAATTGAAACATGAGCATAGCAATGGACAGAAAATGGTATACTATCGCACAAATATATTTATTCAAAACTCGCTTTTTCAACCTATAGTGAAGTACCCACTCATCACACTTGCTCCATCATATGTTTGACCAACCAGTTTTTCCCCCAGTTCATATTCGCCAACTAGAATTTCGATATGATGCAATCATCCAGCAGCAATCACAGCACAGAACTCTATAAATATTTCACAAAACACTCGTTTGTACGTGTGCGTATCTTATTACCGTTGAAAGCTATGATTTTGATGCAATGTTTGATGTTTCATCAAAGATAATTGCAAAAAACTTGCTTCCTGGATTTGACGCTTAATTTCATCAGTTAAAACAGCAGCGCTTGCCTTGATCAAGTCATTTTGCACATTTGGTGAAGTTCCTTTAAACACTGTAGTTGTTTGAAGATGGACATTCAGCCTTGTATCAAAGGCTTTCGTGTATTAAAGAAGTTCAATATATTCTACTCAATTGTCAGACTTTACAAACTCATCATGTTCTCTGAAAAGGCAGCTATTGCTTTGTTTTAAAAATGGTATTAAAGTGTGAGAACCTCTCTATTTGTTCTCACATTATCGTTACGACGGGAAAATGCTTCAAGCCCTTGGTAACCAATTGCAGTTAACTGGCCTCCAAACACCTTAAATGAAAAATATGCTTCAGAGTGTTTCTTGGATTTTTCATACATTTGGATACCTAAACATAATTAGTTTGAATCAGATTCAGAATAACCTTCTTTAGTCCATACTGAAGATTCTGTGTTAAATAGAATACATGATCAAAAATATACAGGGTGACCCCAAAAAAACAGAAACCACAATCATTGAATAAAATGTTTCGTTTTAATTATTCCTCTTTTCTTATTCAGGTTGTTGTAGTAGTAAACATAGTGCATGAAATATTGCAACAATACTTTTTTTGCTACACCTTGTGAGCTATGGTGTTTCATCACATCGAGAATTTGAAAGTGAACATTTAATTGTTTTTTGTCCTTGCTTTGAAGATATTAACAAACTTGAAATTTCCGGTTTTGGTTTCAGTTTATCCACAGTAGACAGTTTTTTATCTATCATACGTGCTGAAAAATGTTTTTTTCCAACAATGACGAAATATCCATGTTTGCAATTTTGTGGAAAAATGTATTTAAATGGTTTCTAAAGCCAACCAGTGGTTTATCACAAAAAATTAAATATATAATTACTGAAGGAAACATTTTCAAGCTGGAATGCATAACAACTGTTCAGAATTAAAACAAAAAACATTTTAGCAGTTAGTGTTGTTCAAAACAACATAAAGCAGATCTAAATTCTAAAAGTTTGAAAAGCCCTAAGATTTTGTTGAAAACTGGATTAACATAAATCATTGATAGTCGGTCACACTTCAGTTATTCTGGAACATTTAGCTATAGAATTACAACGGCATTCCATAGATGGCAGCACACAATCACACGTTCACTCTTTATTGCGCAGCTGCAGTGTTGCAACTCACCCCACGTTTCAACTCAACTTACCTCACTTTTCGCCAAACTCTGCAAGAAGCCAAGGGTGGACAAAAATCGGAGTTGCGGAATCTGCCGGGCGGACTCTTGTTTTTGCGGAGGCGGAGTCTAAAAATCTTTTTGTTGGAGGAGCGGAGAAGTTTGATTTTTTCTTCATTTTTTACAATGGTCAAGTTAGTATTCTTTGAAAAGCTTTATGGAGTTACTTGAAACATCTTCTATTGACACAGCATTGCTGAAGTTTTCCAAGGTCTTTTGAAGTTTTTCGCCGCTTCTGGAACAAGAGTTGTATATCCGACTTGTTGGTCGTCTAAGATTCAACCTTGTAGTGATTGATTTGCAAGCGTTTTGGAAAGAGATCACATCCTTGCCTAACTTCTAGGGGTGTATTGGTTTTTCCTGTTTTTTTTCTTATGTCTATTTATACACGAAGGTTTTATTGTCTCGTTGAACAATGGACAATAACTCTTAAAAAACAAGACGCATTGGTGACTTGTTAACTGATGGGTTGACAATTGAGTTATTCATATTCAGAATACAGATTACACTTGTTCTTTGCTGTAGAAACAGTTATTTCTAAAATGATATAGTTTTGAATGAAACTTCTCCTTCTTAACATCTAATCCTTTTGTCGCAGAAAAGAAATTGTACCATTTAAGGTAAAGCTAACGCGGTGTGGCAAATGACCGTCTTAGAAGTTATTTTAGCGATAGAAAACAGTTTGTGTTCGTCACCAACGAAGATCTAACCTAAAGTTCATAAAATGTGGTGTCCCTCCGATCTCCACACTAGGCCCAAAGCTCTTTCTAATCTATATTAACGATTTACCCACAGCTTCTAAATGCACGTTTGCCTCTTTGTTGAAGCAGCTGGAATCAAAACATAACTCGGAAAGGAAAAACTTCAAAATTGGATAAATGCAAATAAATTAACTGTTAATAACATCAAAATTAAATTCATGCTTTTTCAAAAAATTAACCTAAAATTCCAGTTAACCTCTTTTGCTGTGATCTTACCGTATGGAACAAGTTGACAGCGTTAGACATTTAGGTGTTACAGTACAATAGGCTAGCAATTGAAATGGGACTTGTGAGTAGAAAATTTTCCAGTGATAGTGTTGCACTCTATAAGTTACAGCCTTGTAGCCTTTTATGGGATCTGCTTCTAAAAGTCTATTTCTGTGGTGTTTACTGTCATCTACTCCATACAATACTTACCTGGAGCGCTTCCAATGCAACTTTTCAGATGGTATAATTAAACTGAACAACTGGGCCATACGTTACATTTGTAAATTTCACATCAACGAACATAAAAACGATAAAGAAAATGCATTTTTTCCACCATTCTTAAGATATAAACATCTATAATTACTAACTAGCAAAATACATGTTGAAAATATGCAATTAGATGCCGCCGAAAAAATCATAAAACCTTATGAATATTTAACACGTTAGTACAGTTTTCATACACAAGGACCTGATAAAAAGACATTCCCAGTAACCATGCCTTTTTTCAAACCTGCAAAGCAACAGCGCCATTCTGTTCACAGAGGCTCTGAGTTGTGGAGTGCAGTGCCAAAAAACATTAGACTTTACCATACTTTCCTGCACCTGTATAAGCAGCTGCTCCAAATATCAAACCTATCTAAGCAGCTGCACAAAATATCAGAATGCACCTTGGGAATAATAGGGACCTTGTTGGACACGTTGCAACCTTGTATTAAACGAACGGTGTTGCCTGGATTTTTTACGAATGATGACGGTCGTCACACTCCTTATCATCACCAAGCGGAAAAGAAACGCTGTGATCTGACAGCAGCAAATTTTTACCATGTGACCAAATCAAATCAGCGAGTGAGCACTTCTGAAAACATAATAACAGTAACCACTAGCAAGCAGTGAGGTTGATTAGCAGTAAAAAATTTTAACCTTGGATACACGCAGATGAACCTCAGAAAAGAAAGTGTTTTTTTCTAGAATTTCATGCAATACAGCCGCAGAAACTCGTCATCTTTGCTCCTTTTGTTGAATTAACGAGCAATTTTCTGAGTGTTTAATTCAACCTGAAGGATGATTTTATGATGAGGGCAAAGTAAGGCAGTGAAACAATAAACATCCAAGCAACTGGGCGCAATAACTCTGATACAGTTGGGCATAGGTGTAAGAGCACGCAAATTTTTGTGGATGCGAAAAATTTTTGCCCAAATTTGCGCAAACTTGCCCGAAAAAAATTCCAAAGAAAAAGACTTCCAAAAAAAAACTACTGTATTTCACTGGGCGCAAGGCACTTCAAGCACCATTTTTGCCCAAATTTTACAGAAGCTTGTCCAAATTCCTCCTAACTTGCCCGAAAACAACAAAATTAAAACATGACCTCCAAAAAAACGTCTCCACTTTCATTTTGGGTGTCATTTTCGCAAAAAAAACGAACATACAGCAATTTTGCGGATGTTTGTACATATTTTTCCCAAATTTCCTCAAATTTTCCAGGATTTTAGGGGGTTTTGCCCAGATTTTCACCAATTCAAAACTTTTGGGGGTGCGGTTGCACCCCTGCACCCCCGCCTCCTACACCAGTGCGGTTGGAATCTTGTGAATCTTAGCATATGCACAGGGCCTCCAAGAGAAATATTTTTAGGCGGAACAAAACCCATTTGGGGCCCCTGAGACTTGCAAAATTATTTTGAAATAAATAAAGTTTGAGACTAAAAATGTGCATCAAACTTCAACAAGAAGTGCTCGTTTATTGATCATATGAAACATTACGTTAAAACATACCGGTATTGAAGTGATGTGACAATTTTACCATTTTTTAAACATGACGTTTAAATTGTTCATAGTAAAATCTTATCAAGGAAGAACTTAGAAAACGTCCCCCGATCTCTGAATGAGTGGATTCGATCGAGGTTGAATAAAACGCAACATTATTGAGTAACTGTATCCTTGGAATGAGCTTACTTATTGTAAGAAAAATGAAGGGACAGAACGCAATATTTTGTCAACCGACTATTGCTTCTATTTTTGACTGCGAGCCACAATAAATAGCCACACGGGCAGGGCCGGCCCCAGCAGATGCGGGGCCCAATGCAAGACCTAGGCGCGGGGCCCCTATGAGCAGTTGTTTTATGACGTCATCATGTTCAGTCAACCGTGCTATACGACCATGGTAGGGAGCACATACAAAGCCTTAGCACCAGAATTGAGCACGTTTGCTAACGTTCGTTAATAGAGGAAAGTCATCGCTAGTTCTAACGAGAACGTTGTTTGTTAACAATGAGATTTATAAACCTGTTTCTACTGAATTCTCGAGATCAAGTGGTATCTGGAAAAAATGAACAATCTACCTAAACACTATGGCCCGGGGTTCCAGAGGCGCGGGGCCCAATGCAGCTGCATCGGTTGCATTGGCTTAAGGCCGGGCCTGCACAGGGCCACAGGCCGGCGACCACTGCTTTACAGCATTCTGTCGAAATAAGAAGTACTTTTATTCTCTCGTATGTTTTCGAAATTTTCATATTTCTGAGTATGTCCGCTGACCTAAATTCATTAGAGCCTGTTTCTGCTTGCAGCGAAATTTAACAATCAGCAAAATGCTCAGCACACCGCTGGGGTGCATTATAAGCACTTGCGTGTTGCACTGGAGTTACTTCTTAATTTTGAACTTTTCAGTTGTCTTAGCATATGCGTAACATTCGAGGGCTGCTGTTGTTAGATTAGATATTATTGTTTCTGGCATGTTTCCGTTCAAATTTCTCTTGAAATATTTCTTAGTCTGAAACTCTTGGTTTATTAGAGAGAATCTTTATTCAAGATTTGTTTGAAAATGTTTGAAAATGAAAGACGCAAAAGAAACTTCAATTCAATGGACAGACTGGGACAGTAATCCTGAATGTCTTAAATTCGACGAAGTAAGCAAACATTCAAACTCAACAAAAATAATTACTGCTATAAATTATCAATGCATCATACCAGGAAAATGCACTCTCAGCAACTCACATTAAAATACATCACACTAGCTTACCAAATCCTTTAACCCAAACCAGTTTTATTATCGGGATTAATATCGTTACATTATTCTGAGTTTGTCAGCAACAAACACTCAAGGGTTGCTTCAGTCTCGGGCCCCTCCGTAGTTGTCGGGCTCCGGAACAATGTACCTGCTGGTCCCCTCTCATAGGCCCTGCATATGCATGCATACATAAGTGGCCCATGCTGTCGCGTTCGCGACGATCTGAACGGCGAAGACAAGAGAACATTTGCGGAAAGTCCTTTTCATAACGCATTTGTGAGTACTGTACAAGGTTACTGCACAACACAAGAATTGTCCTTCGAATGCCTTCGACGATCGCCCGGGCAGAGATTTGTTTAGGGTGTTGAAGAGATCGTCCATTTCTCAACCGCACGCAGTCTTCGACGAAGTTGTTCCGATGGGAAGGCAGGAGGCAACACGACTGGACTCCGACGAAGATTGCAAGATTGTGTTTCCCTGCTACAGTCATTGTGCCGAGCGCTTGGCCGATTCGGTCTTTGCCGAACCACGACCTACCCGACACGAAGCGAGCGCTCTAGCCACTAGGCCAGACGTCCGGTCATAAGCAAATTGTCTGAAAACATCAGGCAGCCATGCTGGGCAAAATTATATGAACAAAATCTTTATCAAATTTACGAAAATTCACGGACGTTAATATTCACTTGTCCATAATCATGTTTTGGATTTTTTGCGTTTTGCCAAACTAATTTTTAATGCACTTTAGAACGACAAAAAATAATTTGTGAACAAATGCAAAACATCTAGGTCCAGAATGAAAAGCAATATTAGGTGATAGCGAAAATCGCTGCAAAAAGCAAAAATAAATAAGATTGAGTATTCGAATTCTCTTTTGAGAATACTTGGTCATGGGCTTCGGAAGGGGGCAAGGGGCCAACGCTCCCCCTAGATTTTGAAATTTGACCTTTTGCTGTTGCATTTTTAGCAAAAAAAGATCGTTTTCCTAGTTTCGCGAAGGAAAAGTTAAATTTCGCCATTTTCTGCCCCCCCTGGGAAAAATCTTTATGGCTACCTCTGGAAAAATCCGATAATGCCCCCCACCTGGACAAAAAATTCCGACGACCATGTACTTGGTTTGCGTAAATATTTGAATGCATAGAGCAGGTTTGATATCATTCTCCGACAATTGCCGTTCTACTGCTTTGAACTCTTAATTTTTATAATTTTTATCACATTTATTTTTTGCTGGATGTTGCTCTATGTTAAGTTGCATCTTTGACATGAAAAAACGTCAGGCAGCTGATAAAAACGCCCAGTGATTGCAACATCCAATCCACCCATATGAATTTCATTTATCTAAATTGTGATGGAAACACTCTGCCTTTAAATTGCAAATTATTCTTTTCATCGAAATAGATTGTACTGATGGTTACACAGGCAGCTTTGTCTGGAGGGGAGCAACTTTCCGGTGTGTGGCTAACGTTCTAGTAAAGACGAAAAATTGCAAATATGAAAAAAGATCAGGTGCAAGGGACAGTTGATCGTCGCATGAATTTTGGGCGCAACGTTCAAACGCGAGGCAAAAAGGAGTGAACCTGACAAAAGTTGCGTATTGGTCAAAAACTTTTACCAGTAAAATTCTTTTACAAGATTTTGGGTCAACGTGGTTTCGAATTGAGGATAATTACAAGTTAACGATATTTGCAATTATCAGTGGCTGATTTTAAGCGTGGATATCTGTGGTCAAAACAGGAGAAAGGTTTTTATTGAAGCCTGTTTGACTAAGGCTTGCTTTGTATCTGATCCAAAGACATACAGTACACGGATGCAAGAATGCATTTTCATATTTACATGTGCATCATGTAATTAAAAATATACATCGGTCTGAAGGAGATAGGGTTAAGAGCTTATCGCGCAAAGATGCAAGTCATCATATTTGTTTAAAACGAGAAATGGAAAATTCACAGAATATACAAAACACGACGTGTTATGTCAATGCAGTAATTCCTAACCTCTGCTTCTTAATGTTTCTAGTGCTGGCACAGTTTTTTAAATCTTTCCTGTTTTGTAGCTTGAAGAGGTTCTGAGATAAGATGTTGAACTTCTAAACATGCCTTTTGCCAAACTTTGATTGCATTTTCGTATTGATGAAATGTACATCTACTTGGAACAAGAGCGCAGACTGACATTGTGCAATTTGCGCTATTCAAGCTTTGTTGTTTGCTATTCCTGCCTGAGTTTTATCAAAGATTTTTAGATAAGTTTATATTATGCGATTGAAGCACGCGTCATTGTCTCATTTTTACTTTTAAGATTGACCAAATACTACCAAACGACATGACCCTGCTTAAAACTACAGATTACTGAACGTTACAAAACTAAACACGCTGCAATTTTCATCAGCTTTGTAGCATGTAGGAAAGCATGGTAAGCCACAATCAAGCTGTAGGTATGCAGAAGAACCAACATAGAAAGAGTTTGCTGAATAAAACCCGGTATTTTGGCAAACAGTATTGATAAACACGTAGTAATTTCAGAAATCAAGAGATGTACAACCAAGGTTAAAAACCAGAGTACTTCATGGATTTCCTAATTTGTTAAATGCAATCTTTGCTGTAAACGAAAGCAAAAAGCTAACATAAACTCATAATAATTCTCATCCAGCAGCTTCGGATTTGAACCGAACACATATGAAATTATTACTTTTACGGAAGATCCTTGGAGTTTTCAGGGCAATTTTCTGAACTTTCGCGTTGACGCTATGCCTTTGGTATAAATTGCAACATTCTGTACGAAAATATGATGTTTAGTTTGTTCTTTCACTGATCGATTTTGCAAAATTATTCGTCTTTTAGCGTGTAGTTGGCTTAAGTTCAGGTTATAGCATTGAGTTGCAATAACTTGTCGAACAGATCCTGTCAAAGTTGCATTACTGAAATGGATGTCCGAAAAATATACAACTAAACATTTGGGTTGCAAACAGACAGCTTGCCAAATACGATAATCATACGCTTAAGACAGTCAACTTTTCGGAAATCATGCGTAAGTTATAAGTTTAATGATCACAGATGTAAATGCAGCACCGCACATAAAACAACGGTCTTACGTTTCTTGTCCTTACCAATGGATTTCGTTGGAACTGCGTGTTTTACCCCGCACGCCACTGGTCCAACAGCTGGAATCGAATTAAGCAATTCAGCAGCTCCTATGAGTGTGAAATCGCTATGGTTAATGCTGCCCTTGTCAAGAAAGCTTATCGAGAAGTATATGAAACAAGCAAGACATCACAATTCTGATGTCGAATTATCTTTTTTTGGTTTGCCAAGAATCAAAATAAGTTCAGAATAAAAAGTGTTTGAAACTACTACACAAGAGCGGTGTTTGAATCATTTCAAGTACTTTCTGTTCCGAAACGAGTTAATCTTAAAGCAGATAGAATAGATGATCCGCCTAATTAACGAACATCCTTACAACTACAAACCGAATGAACAAGGAACAATTGTCTGCAAAAATCAGAATGAACGGTGATCTGAATGGAAATACTGTATGATAAAAGGAATTTTGATAGCAATCATTTGTGCTTAAGGCGATGAGCTTNAAGCCGTTGCGAATTTTTCGCTTTTTGCAGTTTGCACGGCTGATATAGTGCTGGTCAACAGTTGGCACAGATGGAGGTACAGTATTAAATTGCCAAATGTATTGACGACGTCTATTGCAAGCACCAAGGTATCAAAATAGTTTCCACCGAAAATAAGTTCTTCTTGTAGTCAAAATTCCATCTTCGGATTGTTTCTGTCGCGAAACGGTTCGCAAGCGTACGAACAACTTGTCTTTAAACTGCAGACAATAGATGTTATTTTATGGTTGGTCTATTTCAAATGCAACGACCTACATGCCTGGAAGTATTGCATGGTAAAGAGTATATCCTGATGGAAACATATAAACAAGTTTTTAAATCGACCTTCTCGCACTCATTTTCATAACGAAATCCGCATAAACGTTTGTGCGCAGGGCAGCTTTCCGTGAGCGACTGACTAGACGCTGCGTAACGCTCCTGGGTGTGCTCGTGCTGGGCTCAACTCCGATGGCGCGAAAAAGAGGTTTCGATATATAGTGCACGACTATCGTCATGCAAGAGCTAGAAAGTCTGAGAGTTGCGTTAGCTCGTTGAAACCACTGTACTAGTGCAAGTGAGGTATATCGCCAATCAGGCTATAACTCAAAATATAAAGCCAATGAAACCTAATTTCTATCTCTTTTCTTAATGTCAGACGGTTGCTTTGGATGTTGTTGGATCAGAATACGCAGAAAAATTTGCAGAGTATCTGCAAAAAGTATTGAGTATATACGAAAACATTGAAAAAAACCTGATTGCATCACTAGCAACCAAATGCGTGCAGAACCTAACAGTCCTTTCTTTTGTAAAACTTTTGAATAACAAGTTAACTGTTATTGGCTGCAATGACTCTTGCTTTTACCTGCTTTGTACCCATGCTAAGTTTCATTGCACCGTGGGTCAGTAGTATAAACTGAATTATTTTCGGTATGCACCGTCTATTTGATGGAAATTTAGGTTACTTGAAAATCCTTGTCGACATCTTTGACTGCTGCAAGAGCAAGAAAGAGGCTATAGACTATCGCTATCACAAAACGGGAAGGTTGCTTGGAGAAAAATTGTACTATCAAAAGTTTCCATCATACAGTTCCGAAATTAAAAATCGTTTCTGATTGAAAAATGGACATTGTGACTTTCTTCAAACGTTTTGAATTCTTCCGAATCCTGTACCTCGCTCCCATATCTTTTTGTACCTCGTTCAGTCAATAACCTGCTAATGGAATATGAATATATTATGAATTTAATTGACCAAATTATTCAACTAATATTTATTGGAGTGTTCACTCCATAGTGGTCGACATCAGTTTCTGCTAACAATCTAGCATCAGAAGGAATTCCCTAAAACACTTCTATTTCGGTCCACATACTTTGGAATCGTGCAATTATTTTTGATTTGTCGACTTTTCACAGCTACATTTGAGAGTACAAATCGAAAAGTTATAGAACACGAGAGCTGCGTGCTTTCTTTGTTTGCAAATTTGATGAAAGCGAAATAGGTGTAAGGTAGATATAAAGGTGTGTTACAAGACGCTGTTATCAGCCCATCCCTTAAACATTGCATTAACTTATTACGATAGCAATTGTCTCTACTTAGTGCTATTAACACTCTGTTAGCTTTAGTATTCATGAAAACTCGGTTCCACATTTTTTCGTGTATCGTGAAGACTCAAAGAAGTCAGTACTGCTGAAAAGTTTTCTAAAGAAGACAGATTGCTAAATATTGTGCATACAGAATACTGAAACGTTGACAGGTGCGACTGTAAGATCAGTCAACGTCTGGAAACTTTTGAAAAGTATGGCATTTATCAACCCTCTGAAAAACAATAAGGTTTACAAATTTTATTCAAGAAAGCATGTTTTCTAACTTGACTAGAGACAAAATTGTTGATTGGCCAGCATTGCTACATCAGCCATCGTCGAATGCCATCTCTGCAAAGAGCAAACGTCTCCTTTTACCACCATTTATTGCCGAAACGATCAACTGTAGTTCAACAAACCCAACATAAATGTCGAGTAGCTAAGTTGAAATGCGAAGGACGGTCCTTACAAAATGATTTACGTCCGGCTTGTATGAAAAGATTATAAAACAAAAGCAAAAACAGTTGTAGTCATTTTCTTCTATTTGTCTCAATAACGCTAACAAACATAAATGATCATGGCAAACGTTTTACTTGCCGGATATGCAACAATAAGCTTGATTTTATCACTAAAATATCCCTTCGTCGCCACCATCGCGAAGAGTGTCTAGTTGCATGTAACGCCATTATTCAGTCTCCGCAAAAGTGACACAGTCGAATCAATAAGCAAAATTTTTTAACAGGAAATCAATTTCACGCAACTCTAAGCATCCGCAGTGCTGAAATCTCCTTCAAATAGAATCTTTTAATTGTAAAAGTTTTAATTGTTGTTGCATGAAATGTAGACTTTGTTGTCTCTATGCACATTCGCGAGTTACGTTGAGTGTGTTTGAATGAACAGAGAACTCATGGAGTTTACCATTTGTCAAATACAAAAATGCCAAAGGGCAGGTTTTTTTTAAGGCAAATGTTAGGTACCCAGTGTGGACCTGTAGGGACCCGATTTCTCTAATTCTAGGGACCTGACTTTCTCTGATTCTAGGTTCACGATGATAATTTTCTCTGATTCTAGGGACCCGATTTTCAATTCTAGTGACCCAAATCAGGTCCCTAAAACACCTTAAAAAAAACCTGCCAAAGGGTCAAAAAAATTTTCCTAATAGTTCTTCAAGATATGATCTCAGTGCGTTTTAATCCCAGCTTCTCGTTCTGGTTTGGAATGTGTACCTTTCCTGGGTGATGCACTAGATTTCGCAGTGCATCCAGTAAGGATTTCATTAAAAAAACTCTTTAGGAGGCCAAGGTTATGCAGCAGCGTTTTTGGAAAATGATCGTTGACGTTTAGAAAACGTTGGATAGTTTAGTGAGGTAGATTTACTTAGAGCATTTAGCTGTTAGTGAAAGATTTAGAACATTATCTAATTTTTGAAAAATGTCAAAGTGATTTACTGTGTTAGTTGGATGAGACATAATGCTCACAAATATGCTTTAATTGCGCAAGGTACGTATCGCATACAAACCTTTTCCAAAGCAGGTGCTCAGCGTGAGGTGCGCTTGTTTCCAAATATTTGGAAACAGCAGTGACTTTTATGATAATATATTTACAAATAGCGAGTTAGCAAAATTGTCTAAATATCGCAAAAATTTTTTGACTAGTTATTTTCTCAGTTTACCATGTCCTGTTTTCCGAATTATCGTTAGGCCAAAATTTTCTTGCAGCACAATTTTCTCTCTTTGTCGATATTTTATCAGAGCTGCAACAAAAGATATTGATATGCTTTTACAAGTTTATTTGCAATTCTGACATCCTAATGGATCTGTTGCGACTTCTGACGTGATAATGTTGTTTTGCCCAATATTGGGCGATTGAATATTAAGCACGCTAGGCGTGGCAAGGAAAGAAACGTGGTCTACAGTACTTGGTTGGTAAACGCACAGTCCATTACGCATATAGAAATTTTGAAGGCAATAACGTGAAACGGTACTTGAAGTTGAAGTATAACAATGCAGAACATCCTCAGTGACTTCAGGATATTTATTTACACAGGATATTTTCCTTGTACTTTTGGATTGATTTTCGTCTACGACTTGCTACCTCTAGTTTCACTGGGTTTTTCACACTTTTGATTTTTGTCTCATTTCAAAAGATTAAAGATTTCTAACCTATTGTGCTTTGTATTCCGTGTTTCGGTTGAAAACGCAGAAAATTAATAGGTCAAAAAAAGTCAAAATTTGTAAATTATAAAGACAAAATGTTAAGTTTTTAGGTCAAAAATTGGTTGCCCTAATTCTTACGCACAAAAGTTTCTAAACGGATATCGCACCAACCTGTCTCAACAAGATGTTAATTCCGCCAGAGAATTCTCTCTCTTAGAGAGTGTGAAACAATTGCAATCCACGAAGAAATCAACAACAAAAGAAAAATTCGAAGAACTTCTGCCATGAGTTTAGGTTGCGGCAACTCAAACTGATAAGCCAAATGTTTGACTAGAACACGTGACATCATTCGAGAATACGACCCTATTACATGCACTATACTAACAACTTGGATTGAACCAACTTTTGCACTTCGCGTGCATCCGTGGGGCATTTCATAACGGCCTATACTTACAGCAAGTGTTGCCAAGCGATTTTCTGACGAAAGGTGCAGAACAATGACCAAGAATACTGGAAACTTCTCGTTTCAGCTGGAAAGTGTTTAGAGACCTAGTTAGTTCGTGTTTTAAGTAACGATATTATCTTAAAAGAAGTGTATTATACACTAAGATTACAGGTTTAAAAACTTTGCGTACGTTTGAGAACAACAAAAGTTTGGTAGCAATTTGCGAGCAGTACCTATCCTTCCAGCTTTCTAAAAGAATCAAACTCTCTCGTTTCATTTTAGATTTTGTTTTCAATAACTATAATAACACACAGCCTAAACTGCTAAAATGGCTAACAAATCTGGAAGATCAAGTTACCGGAACACATTTGGAAGTCAAACTGCTTATTCTACCGCCGGAACTAAATCTTTTTCTGGTGGTGGTTTTGCTACAGAAGAGCCAGTAGTTTCCAAACGAGTTACTTACAGTTACTCATCCAATGCTAGTGGAGGTGCTTCAGGTCTACACTTCTAACTGCATTCACTATACGTGTCTTTGTTTTGTCTACAAAAGCGTGCATATCTCAGAATGTAGATTTGAACTTTGCCCAAGCATTTTAAAGTATACTTCTTTAAAAGCATTAAATTGTGAAAGTGTACACTCATTTTAACCGAATTAAGAAAACAGTTCTTTGTCATTGTCTTAGGTATTGAGCAAATTACTTTTAACTTTCTTGGTTTGTTTTTTTCTAAAGAATGTTTTTTTACCCTTCAAATATTGAAACGAATGCGCTTGTTATTTTGTTTGAAACTATGCATCTGCGTTTTCAGGTGGTTTTCCGACTTTTGATCGAGATTTTTCTCGTATGAAGCTGAATGAGAAAGAAACTCTGAACAGTATCAACAACAGATTCGCCACTTATATAGAAAAAGGTATATGTTCATGTCATTAGCTTACGACCAACAAAAATGCTTTTTGAATGCAACTTTACTTTGAAAACTTATAATTAATGAATAGTCCCAAACTTTCATGGCGCCGGTTGACGTTGTTGAAATGGTGCGGGACGATAAACAAAAACAAAACTTTTTCTCGTAGATTTTACTTTGAAACAATCCTGAACTAAAACTGGTCTGCAGCAAAATTTCTTTAAGTGTCTGCGATTCTCTTGATTAATAAGGCTTTTATGATCAAATTATCAGTTTTGGGCTAATGTCTGAACTGCATGCGTATTTGCTCATAAAAACAATTTTCTTACAGTTACGTTACAATGCACTTGCAAGAAAAGACTGTAAATTGAAGGTTACACTGCAATTTGAAAGCGTATGAAAAAATGAAGTCTTGAACTAGCCATACATGTAACAGATAACAAATGTTCTACAACGTTTTCATGAATTCACATAACACTGAGTGCGCTAAAATGCACGAAAACATAACGATGCTGCGCTCATACAAAAACTTAGGAAACTACAGTTGTTTGTCAAAATCGCAGTTTCTTTTTATAACACTAGAACAAGAACATACTGATATTGTGCAAGAAAGAACAAGACACAAACTTATAGCAATGGCTTGGTTTGATTTGATTTAAGCTGTTACAAGCCCGATAAACTTTTCCAAAATTGATTTAGGCATGATATGACAATAGCGATTAATTACCAAGAAGTTCAGTTTAATGTCATGCGGAAAATTTTCCAGTGTCAAATTGGTAAAGACGCCTGAGTCTTTAAATGTTTCGAACAGCAATTTGTTACCTACGTCTTTTAACAGTTAGATACTTGGAAGAACAAAATCAAGAGCTGGAAAAGAAAATTCGAGAGCTTGGCGGCAAAAAACAAGCGCAGCTCACTCCTGAACAACTGGAGAAATTAAAGAGGTTGCGGCAACAAGTTAATGAAGCTACACTGGCAAAAGTTCGCTCTGAAATTGCCCGCGACAATTTGAGAGGTGAAACGTCGGAATTGAGATGGAAGTAAGTACAGCTCTGCTATCAGTGATAGCTCAGCTTTACACACAATTTAACATTTCGGAATGGTGGAAAGCAAGATTTGCAACTGGTTGATATCGACACTCATCAGTAATGCTATAAATCAAGGGAGCACCTTCGCAGTCATTCATTAAGATTAAAGCTAAATCGCCAATATGGAGAACAGTTTTAACTGTACAGGTTGACGTTGAATGCTAGCCCAAAAAGCACATACCTCATCAGCGCAACAAACATTTTTTCGAGTAGAAAGTTACCAGCAAGTAAACTTCGTGTTTAAAGCAGCGTAATTTTCAATAGGCGTCTGCTGCCAAGCCAGATCTCTACCGCAACTGACATTACAAGTCAAGAACATGTTTCATGTTTCAAGACGCGCTAAAAATGAGACCATCATGACGGTATTACATGCGGAGATTTCGTGCCGATATGCAGCATGTGATTAGGCACGCCTTTAAATTTTCCACCAAACGGAGTGAAAAGATAACGAAACGTGTGCAGCAACCTTATGAATATTTGTGCTTCAGTACAGAAATCTTAATATTCCGTTTAATCTTCAAACTGATAGAAAATTAAGCGTGGAAAATTAAACGAAAGCACTAGAAAACGTTGCAAACTTTATATCAACGCATGGCTTCATCTTTTTCCCAATTATGCCGCAAACACAAAAGCCAGAGGATGGTTGCTTTTGACATTGAGCATGATCTGGTTAAGTATCTTGCGTTAGTGGAAAACTAAGTTTTTCAAAGCTTGCGAGTGACGCGCTCAAATGCGCAAAGATTCTAGTTTATTTTCGAATTAGCTTCTTCCTAACTTAAACCGTGCGAAACGACTTCGACATCGCGTGACTCGAACGGTTTGCGATTACGTCCAGAATGAACAGCGAAAATTCGCCAAGGACCACAGCATCAGCGTGAAGTATCACGTAATTTGATGTCTCCGGACTCGCCCGTGGGCATCTTTTCAAACTGAAAAGAAAACATAAACTTTCTTTTGTGAGGACTGGTTAGAATCAAGCAAGGTTCGTGAGTTATGTCAAATACTAGAAAACTGCTTCGCTTCACAACATACTGGTAAACTAATTGTGCAAAATTATTTTACAACTAATGTAATAGACATCACTTAATTAAATCTATAAAGCTCTCGGAAACTTATGCTTTTGTTTTTCTAATCTACAAAAAGCTTAACTGAACATCGCAGATTTTAGTGCAAAGTTATGTAAGGATTCTATTCTTGCTTTTATGTTGCGTCGCGTATGAATGAAATAAATCTTGCGTAATGCAGAAGTTTAACGCCATACACTGTAAAGAATGCCATACTGTAGGGTTGCGTTTTCATTGTAATAGGACAGCGTTTCACACCCCTACCCAAGCAAGTAATTGAGCGCATCAGCTAGACTGAAACAATCTCGTGTATTGGGACATGCAATGATTGCAATGATGATGATCAACTGCAATATGGAATCAATTAAAACATGAAGCTATTTTTATTGAAAATCAATTGCCACTTTGGTATTTCGGCCAAAATCCACATTTAATGGTAACTGAGGTTTGGAAAAAAAATTTTGCAACAGAAAATAAGCAAATGACCTTATCACTGGCAGCAAAAATCGAGAAAATTCTGACGTTTGTATCAATTTCATTAAAGTGATGCCTTGCGTTGAGATTTTCACCTTTTAAAGAGTTAAAAGGAAAGCGTTGAAATACCAAACAATTACGTAAACCAATGCTTTTGCCTTTTTGAAAAGTTTGCTAACTCATATGTGATCACGAACAAAATTTCGCAGATTATAGTGTTTGTCATGCTGCCACTAACAAACTACTTTTTACCTTGTTGGACTCTCAAATAACCAATACGCGTTGCAGGCTTGAACATGAAGGAAAACTTCGAGCGGACCTCGACGATGAGCTCGCTCGTCTGCGCAAAGATGTTGATGACGCAACAATGGTGCGCGTTGACCTGGAACGAAAGATAGAAACTCTTCGAGAGGAGCTAGAATATGGAAAGAAACTTCACGAAGATGTGAGAAAAGCATATTTTCAAAAACTTTTCACAAAGTCGCATTTTCTTCTCGGTATCGAAGACAGGATAAGGAAATATCGAAAATGTTGTTTTTCGCCTTAATTTAACCAAGCGCTTATTCTACTGCAGAACGCACAAAAGAAGCTGAAATGCTGTTGTCCGAAAACAACATAGGCCACTTTTAAAAATAATTGTTTCAGTATCTGAAAGTTGGTCAAGAGAGCAACAAGTCATAATTTATTAGTTTATGAACAGTAACCCAGCATGTTGCTGTGTCATTTTATTTAAGATTTGAGTACGATCTAAAGAGCAATGGGCTATTCCTGCATGCTGGTTGTCAAGAAAAAAAGGAAGGTTTAATTAATGCTAAAAGCTCGTTTGTTGACAAAGATCGAGACAAATTTTTGACCTACTCTTTGGTACAGACAATAAGGCCTCTTTTAATGGCTAAATTTTAATCAAGTACTAAGGCATGCAGCTCGCAAAAATGAAATATGGATTGCTATATATTGTAGAATGAAATTAATTGTTGAACCTTTGTTTAAGCGTCTCAGCATATTGTTCAATTTTAATGTCAGTCTTGGCTTTGGCCGTAACAATCGACTGAGCCAGCAGGTAAAGGTCATGCACGAATCTACTTCCAATAGGAGTAAACTATGTGTCTCCTCTCCCATATTGTTTTGCGACGTACTTTGAACAAAGGAATCAAATAAGCTGGAGTCCAGAAAAAAATCTTTCAGACAATGTTGAATTGAGCTTCAAATCGTCATTTGTTTTGGCTCAGAAAAAATTACCAATCCAATTTTTTAACTAATTCAGTCTTTAAGCAAATCAAACTGCTGCAATTGTGCAGAAAACGTGTCGTTCACAACCTATTTTACTCGGCGCGATAATCATGTAGCATTTGGCAAAGTCCATTTAAATTACCAAATACAATTGGATGAATACTATTATTTGGCTACTTCAATAAACCTTTAATGACTTAGCCTTAAGCGTTTTTAGTAAATCAGTCTTTTTCTATGCTCTACTAAGAAACATTTCAAACCGTTGCAAGCGTCAAATAACTATTTTTTGCTGTTACTTTGCACGACAAAATACTATATCGAATTTTAACGTGTATGAATTTTCCTGGACACGCAAGTTTCACAAAATTGTATGCACACACATTTAGGATTATTCCATGGTCTTTACAGGAAATTGAAGACCTGAAAGAACAAATCAAAAACCAGGGCACCAGCGTGGAGGTGGACGGAATGGCTCCAGACATTACCGAGCTTCTTCGACAAATCCGTGAACAGTACGAGCAAATGGTTCTCAAGAACCGTGATGAAACGGAAAGCTGGTACAAAGCTAAGGTACAACGTCTATCTTTCAGACATTCTTGCGAATTCACTGTGATTGCTGAGTGCAAGTGCTTTTAATATTAGTAAAACCTGCCGGTAAAAAATATTTGCCAACAAAAGCTCCAAAATCATTCGCATCCACCAACAAGCGATTAAACTCTCGCTACCACAAGGATACGTCAAGTACACGATAACTTCTTGCGTCAAAGTCAGCAGGAAGAGTTTCAGCATTTAAACTTTTAAAAGGCATATTGTCAAAACTTCTGTTGTTCAGTAACAAACGCAAACATCGGTAATTGCCGTGATATAATGATAATCCAAGACTTCACCTTGCGTGCTTGTAGGGACTGCTCTAAAAAAGGTATTTTTGCATCAATTTTTCATCCGTTTTTAGCTATTCTATTTGAATAAGAGATGATGATTCCTAATAAGTAGGCGAAATATGTACTCTGATAAGACCATATTGTCTGATTCTTGTATGTGAAAATTCCTTTCGATAGATAGTTGTTTTTAGCTATGAAGCGTTGTTGTTGTTTATAACATTTGGGGTAAGAAATTTAACGCTAGGGTCCGCAATGACTGCAAAAGAAATAGGTTAGATGTCTAGCACACGGACACAGGCGATCAACGTGAATAGTTTGTGAGCGTTTTATATGTTGCTGAATGATATATATAACTTGAATCGCGCTACCAGATTTCAGCACTAACTTTTTTCAAAATGCATTTAGTTTGCACACAGCACCGTTTGCTTCTCGTTGCTGTCTAAAATCAGTTGGGCTCAGCGGATATATTTTGCGGAGGTGAAATACTTTGCGTAGGTAGTAAAAAAGAATCGCACTGAAAAGCAATCGTTTGTGGTAGACCACAAGAAGGGCATGCCGTCAAAAATCAGCTGGACTAAACGTCATATACAAACATACACTAATAGTCCGTGGTGAAGCTACTCGGCGGCGCTGTTAAAGAGATGTCAAACGCCGTCCCGTGCTGACACCACTAATTATCTACTTGCCCATATCAAGCAGATTTTAAAGAGTTTTTTTGGTCCATTAAGTGAACGATTATTTCATGACCCATGATGCTTTATATAACACTGTTTATCTCTAGGATTAATTTATCAAAGAAATGCATTTTGATACCTACAACTATAACGTGTAAGTTTCTCTTGGCTGCTGATAACACAAGAAAATCAAACAAAGTTTAGACGACGGTCGAATGAATTTACTGCAGTCCAGCATTCAAAAAATCTTAAGTTAATATGCTTTTGAGCCACTTCAATTTATATTAACAAAAATAAATGTCCTTGCGCTTTATCTAGTAGAAATTTTGTTGATTTGTTCTATCGGCCAGCTAAACATATCTAGTCTGAATATGTACAACGCATATGCACAGTCACTCAAAGCTGGGTTTTAATTGTCTTCAGTAACCGTTCTGCCGCTTTTTTGGTGCTGAAATATTTATTCTTGCGCAAACCAGTGTGCAGATTCCGACATACATATTATTCTTCCAATCAGATACATTCTAACTGTTGCATTATCTGTTTGGGATTTCATTACAATGCTTGCACCAGCATAAATAATTTTTGAAATGCCACACAAGATGGTAGTTATTCTCCAGAAATTGTCGAAAAATTAAACCAAAATGCAAAGTTAAATTGAACACTTTTATCTGCAAATTGAAGAAAAAGGGCATGAAAAGCCTTTACCTTTGCTTGTTGATGTTGAAACTTTTAACAAACCGTATCCTAATGGTTGCATGAAGGTTCATTAACTTGTAAGAGAGTGCGGAGGCAATCTTAGCATGATTCAACGTTCTGTCAATGCTATGCTGCAGGACACGTTTGGCAGAGGGCTCATCTAGATTCGAATGTCACAAGAATGCAGCATTTCAATAGCCTGAAGCGGCAGCAGTTTCTAAAGTGATGTAGCTCAGACCAAAGAGCAAGCCTGGGCACTTCGCTGCTCCAAACAGCACAAAGCTGCAAAGAGAAGGGCTTTGTGTTGTTATGGAATTGACGTCCACAGCGGTTAGCCAATGCCGCCGGTTCTCTCGCCTCAGGCTCTGAGATTAAAGAAAAACACATCTCCGTGACTTGATTGAATCGACGAAACGCTGCAAAGCAGTCAGAGTTTGAAAAACATGTAAAATAATTCTTTGATTTGATACGCTTACCACCAGAAGAGCTATCTTCGACTAAATATTAAGGAACCTCAACAGCTAAACAATGTTTTGATAACATTTCTTCCAAAATTAAGTGAGTTTTTATAGCTCAAGTTTCTTGTAATATTAGACAGGAACTCGGTGAAAGAAAACGCGCTTTTAAATGTGGCGCTCACTTATTGTTGCTTGTGACGGAACTTTGGCTGTTAATGTGATTCGTGTCATCTACTTGTTATCTCAGAATGCACGAGGAGAGTTCTTTAAAACTAACTATGGCAGTATTCGCGAAGGAGTTTCATATACGGTCTTAAGTATCCAACGTACCAAATGCAACCCTGTTCAGGGCTCATCTGCATGACATACATGTTTTTTGTTCACCACTGCCTTGGTTATCGATCTGGGATATTATCATGTTATGTTTTGCATGCCTCAGTTTGAAGAGCTGGAAGATCGCGCTAAGTCGAACCAGGGTGACCTTGAAAAGGTGCGCAGCGAAGTTAACGACTACAGAAAACAAGTTACCACTCTTGAGATGGAGCTGGAATCTCTCCGAGGAACGGTACGTAAAGTGATGATTAGGCATCGAATGTTATTTGTGACTAACTAAAGTCGCTAAACTTAGTGACAGTACATTTGGGCTAACGTAGAAACTAGTAAAAGTGCAACAGACGTCTTCATTCTTGGCAACAACATTGACGTTTGCAAACGTTGAAGCTGACCGTATCATGAATCTTCATCCATGTTGACGTACAAGAACGGAAAGTAAATAAATCGCTGTCCACAACGCTTAACAGTTCTTCCCAAAGTTTCATCCTGACTTATGGCTCGCTGTAATCGCAAAAAGGCGCAAAACAGATAAAGCGCAACATATACAAATGGCGACCTTTAGCGTGAAGCAGGTTCGGCGAAAATTGTCTTGGATTGTGTGTCAGAGAAGGCCGAGCCGGCAAGCGATATGGTCATTCGATCAACCTCTTTTGCTTCTTGTTTATCATTTATGCCGCTTCATGACCAAATAAGGAATGCGTTTCTTATCGTTCATTCGTTAGATGTCTGCGTTGTTCCGCCTGAGGCTAGCATATTGACGCTGCACATGACGCCCGTCTTACAGAGATTAAGGTATGACCGCATTCTTTCCCAGTGACTTGCCGCTTCGATTTGATCAAAAATATCAGATCCTTCACAGTGTGAATGCCACTGTTTTGGTGAAAAATTGCCATCTTTTGGTTGATCTTTTACTAGAGTATTTCGGGAAACAAAATGCAATCGTGGCGTCATCAACTTTCACGCCAAAAGCTTTAGACATTTTTGATGCATTAGAAAACCGGCGTGAACAATTACTTGTGTGGAAGTGATTTTCTAAAGCAAGTATTTTCAACCACAGAGAGAACACTTTTGCCAGTTAGGCTAGCTTCCGTAAAGGACGTCACAGCAATCTTCTGCAATTGTTGGGTTAAAACGAAAGCTTTTCTGTGAGTCTTCATGTCTTAATCTCATTAGATAAGCGTCACGTAAATGTGGCGACCTCAAGATAACCTCTTGCTCAAAATAAGTGTGTTTTGTTGTAAAAATCTAATGTGAAATTTTAACATTAACCATTGACCAAGTTTTGCTTTGAAACAAGTCATCTTTTGAAAAGCGTCTTTGTGAAAACATGAAAGAGCAATGTTACTTCCAACCTGATAAACAGGGTGCAGCTGATAACATGGGTTGAATAATCGCGATGATAGAGAACGAAAACAAGATGAAGTTACTTTCCGGTTATTAAAGGGGAGAGTCAGAAGATTTTTTATTACCTATCAAAGCGGTGGTTTAGGGTTTTTCAAAGCACTGGTAAAATCAACTTCTCTGTTATATTTAGAATGAGTATCTCGAGCGCAACCTAGCGGATGTTGAAAAGCGTTACGAAGAAGAAGCAGCAAGGTATCAAGCTCGGTTGGCGCAGCTCAACGGCGACTTGGAATATGCCACTGCAGAGATGAAGCGTCAACTTGCTGAGTACAAACGATTGATGAGCGTGAAACTTTCGCTCGAGAAGGAGATTCTGACATACCGAAGGTTATTGGAAGGAGAAGAAAAGAAGTAAGTCAAAGAAATGGTTCAAATCTCTAATTTCAGAGACACAGCTGGAAAGTAATTACCTACCTTCTGTTGTATTTTGAAAGAGCAGATAATTTCATAAATTTTATCTTTTGAAAACTGACCCAAACTGAGCAGTAGGTATTTTTGTCTGCAGAAGTTCTTCATATTTCGAAGCACATAAAGCTGCTCACGTTTCCTCAAAAGTTTTTTATCAAATCGCTAAATATTTAAAGCAAATTTGTTCATAAAACATGCTTTTTTCAAAATATAACTGTATCATTGAGAAACCTAGCTATCTAGCGCAACCTATCATATAAGAAAATGACGTAGATTGACGACCAAAGAATGAGGCCCGTAGCCATGTTTCAAAGTTTGGGGGAGCAAAATACATTTTTAGGTGGGAAAAATGTATTTTTATTGCATGTTTAAAGCAAAGTTTTCTAGGAACAACAAAAATTTCGAGGCGCTGTTCCCGAATGCCCCCCCTGTGACTACGGGTGTGCAAAGAAGTGTGGCACCTTAACCCACTAGAACATGATTGTGAACAGATTTGAAACGTTGTTAATTTCCATCAATAAACGTTTGATTAATTGCATTTGCGCGAAACACTTTGCTCTTAGAACAATTTGCAGTGTTGAAAAACATCATTTAAATGTGATGCGTATAATTGTGGGTTTAATGGGTAAGCACCTTAAATTTTTCACTGAGGCAAACCACAGCACCCACATCACAGACTTATCCCTTGCGCAGGCTCTCCAGCAGCGAAAGTAGCGACGATGAAGCTGAAACATCAAGAACGAAGACTACCAAGAAAGTTATTGTGAAAACCATTGAAACAAAGTAAGCAGATGCAAATGGCGCTGTTGATAAGCTCAGTAAAACTTCTGAACAGTGGAGGATTTCATTAATACTCTCTAAACAACGAACTTACATATTTTATTTACATAACATGCAATTAACCAAGGCGCAAAGCTGTCTATATCGCAAATCCAGTGTAACGGAGCAAGTCAGGTTTCTACTGCGTTCTTTCTTCAAGAATCTAAGTTTGGATAATTCCCTCTTATGGGTTGTTTGTCGTCAAGCATAATGAGAGTGTATGGGGTGCACAGATTAGTCGATAACATAAAGGTATGACAGCTGTTATGTTCCTTCCGGAAAGTTGAAACTTTCCTTTATGATTTAACTGCTGTGTAACGTAACATTTACGTTTATCAAATGAATAATGTAGTAGTTGAGCAGTAACTCCACAGTATGGACTGTATTTTTGGCAGAGATGGAAAAATCGTGTCGTCTTCCGTTTCGGAAAAGCAATTCGTTGAAGGAGGATCGGACGAATCATCTTCTTCATCTTCTTCTGCCTCTGACGAAGACTAATTGCTTTCTGTCATTGAAAAGACATTACGCAGTCTGTCCGCCACAGAGCCGAAAAATAATTCTCCACGTCAGCAAAAAGGCTTCTTGTACATAAATAAAAGGACGCGCTTAACATATACGAATATCCTATTTTTCGCTTTACTTCATAAGGTGGAGCTCGTGTGAAATTTCAAGAATTCTTGTAAAAAGCCGACAGCTGTGTGTTGATTATAAACAAAAGCACAATACTTGTGATTAAAACATGAGACAGGTACAGTGACGAATTCATTTAATCTCTTCAATGTCTCATCGCAAAATGTATGTAAAGTTCCATAAGACGATGTTGGTCTAACATTTTAATGCCGTCGGCAGTGTAAGCACATACTTTCTCTTTTTTCGAAAACGGATTTATGGGCAGTCGCATGGTTGTGCACATTTCTTGCAATTTTCGATTACTTGCATCGATACCGATTTTCAAATCGAAGATTCTGTACAGAAAAGCAGCAACATTAAATGGCGCAATGAACTCATAGAATAATGACACTGGGCTGATGTAAATATTATACTGAACATATTGCCGCGTATGAGATTACATTTGTCTTTAGGCACCAAAGACAAGGCAAATAGATTTGATTAAAAACGCAAAGAATAAGTTTTTTTTCAATTTATCAAATGCGCTGCAATTGGTAAATGTGCTTACTTAGTTTGCTTGTACACACGGTGTTCGATAAAGCATTCTGGTAAAACCAACTGCTAAACTGTATAGGTAAAGGCTATCGTGTATATATAAGATACAAAAGCAAATGAACGCTGCTGTGCTAGCATTCTACTGCAGTGTATTTTGGTTGTCAAGTTGGCTTTCAATAAAGTTGCTTGCACACACTCATGCTATTGCCGTGTTGAAGACAAGCTGAAGACGTATTTGGGTCGCATCTCAGAGCAGAGCAGAATAATGACTAAGTTTCTCAACGGTAATTTAGCAACACGTCATATTTTTAACCACATTCCAATCTGGCGGCAACATTCTCATGGGAACCATTCACAGTAGTAATGGCGTGCACACCTGGTCAGCCAGGGGCGGCCCTTAGCCGTTTGGACCGATTGCTTTCAATCGGGTCCCGCGCCAAAAGGGTCCCGTCCTTCGCCTACTACTAGCCTAGGTAAACTTACACTTTCAGTCGAAGCTGCTTGTGTAGTGCCGGCGTGGGACGTACAGTTTTATATATATATATAGAGAGAGTTTATTGGCACAAACATTAAACAATTTCATGCAAAAATAAAATTAAGCCGCTGGGACACCGAAAAAAACCTGCAAAACAGGTTGTCTCGTCGG
>JGI24159J19872_10001119_pt1 | contig 28367 bp, 17 predicted proteins | sample Ectturendosymbi4_FD_19872 | JGI IMG/M metagenome (IMG submission 19872)
CACATAACACCAAAACACTCGAACTGACTGAAAAACAAGATAAGCACATTTTACAACTTACAGCTAGCTGTTAATTGCTACGTAAATTGTCTCTCAACAGTCATATTTCCAGTGTTTTTACGACAGAACACACTTCACTAGGCCTACATTATTACTCAAGTGACTAACCTAAGATTATAAAACACATGATAATGGGCTGCCATACTTTTGCCGACGAAACAATGGTTTGGCAATGCTTTACCGAAGGCCATGTAGACTTGTTTCAAGGCAATTTTGATAATAATAACACACACAGTTGGAGGGATTTGTGACAGTTCACGACGAAGATTAACTAGGCCAAACTTGACGGCAACTTGTAACTAATATTCGCTATCGCCGCGAAAGTCGATGCGATGATTTAGTGGTAGCAATGTTACGATTTTGGAGCATAAAACTGGGATAGACTTAACAGTTTCATCAACACTAAAAAAGCCTTCAAAAAACTATACATGTTTTATTTTGAGACGTTTCGTATTATTCTTAATCCATCTTCAGTCTTTGCGTCTCTCATTCTGTGGTCAATATTGGCCTAAGAACAAAACTACCTAGCTAGTACTTATCCTATGGAGTGATGATAGGATCAGTCGTTACTGCACTCGGCTTTCGATGTCCTCTCGATAACTGCAGTACCTATCACGAGAGTCGAGGCAAATTATATTTTATTGACTGAAGGTGGATTAAGAATAATCCTAAACGTCTCAAAATAAAACATGTATAGTTTTTGAAGGCTTTTTTAGTGTTGAAGAAAATGTTACGATTGTTAGACCATTTTTACTACCTTCAAAGAAGCTGAAGTCTTCCTCTTGAAAAAATGGAGTTTGATCGATTGGGTATTTTCCGATAGTTATATCAGTGTTGGTTGCTTTCGACCAATATCAGTTTAATAAAACTAATTAACGCACACTATGCGAGAAACGCCCAAAACCCTGCGTGCTGATGTGTACAGGCCCAAAACTCCGAGTGCTGATGTGTACACCACTTATGGTTCCCTCTAGAAAACTTTTTGAACAATTCATTAGTGGCCCCAATGGAAAAATCCTTCCGACGCCCATGCACACAAGCATGTGAAACTACACTGCATTACACCATCTGGCAACACTGTTGAACACCACCAATACGGTAAGCAAGCCATAGCAGGGTGACAGGACCGACTGCGCATGGTGTATTTTTCCAAACAATTACGAAATCTTGCCAAATTACAAATGATATACTGCAAATAATGATGACAAAATAGCCTACTGCCAAAATTCTGCAACATTTTTTTCATTAATCGATTTACTTTAACAATGGACCTAATTGTGTTACTTAAACTTATTCAGGCGAAATTGAAATTTAAAAGTGGGGGTCAGTCCCCCCCAGAAATAAAAGTGAGGGACCTAGGCCCATGCGGCCCTTCCGGTTCCGCCACCTATGGCTTGAGCACAGCTTGTTTTACGCAGATGCTTTTTCATAAATTTGCAAACAGAAACGTGTGGGAATGCAGTGTAATTAATAATAAAATTCCGGTAAATGAGCGAAAGGTTACAGCGAACACTGCCTGGAATTGTTCAATTTTCCTCTACGGGCGGAATTGTTTTGTCCTAGGTCTGCTCTTCACTTTGCAGTCATTTTCTCGAATAAAACAGAGGGGCTCAGAAATGTTGGTAACGCATTTGTGATAGGCTTTTGTAATGGAAACAACGCAATGAAACCACCGCCAATTCAATGTACAGAAGCAACTCTGTACGCACTGCGGGAGCAGGCTTTGTGTTATTTTGGGCATTGAAGTACGAGACATAAGAGACGGAAAGCATCTTTAAAGCACGTCTTTGCAAAACTTTTTACTTATTCTGCAATCTCTGCAGCTCAAGACGTAGTCAAGTAGATGCAGTTTTTTGAATTTCTTTAATTAACTTCCAAATAAACAAGCCATGATGGAAGTGAGAACCTTTCTACAGTAATGGGCACCACCAAGCTTGACTGAAGTTTATTTTGGCGCGCACCAATTATATATTTCCTGTAATTGGATGTTTCACTTTATAATATCTTTGGCAGGAAGAAATAAAAAGAAACTTAATCTCGGTGGCGGCAGCGGATCCAGAATTTGTGCTTTCGAAATGAGCAGCAGGCCATCGCCAGTGGTGCAGAACCCGCAATCGCAATTGCTACCCGGAGTCAGAAATTTCACTAAAAGTGAAATGCTTTATATGTTGGTTGAAAAAAGTAAATAAAAGCGAAATAATTTGAATTTCCCAAATGACGAAGGTTGGTTGCAACATTTCTGATGAATATACGCAATCGACAGCGCTACGATTTGCGTGCTGGACACAACTGCACCATACCTTCGCAAAAAAAGTCAAAAATTAACTCATTTACAAGCCAGCAAATCATTTGCATTTTTTGCAGTTGTGCTCACAGTATAATCCAGTATGTGAGAATAAAATTCTATCACAACTATTCTGTTTCTCAAATTGCCCCAAACTGTTTAAACAAGGGGGCATCATCCGTAATAGGTCAAATAGGTCTCGAAGTACCTCACGATTTTCAACAAACCCTATTACTTTTTAAGGCTCCATGCCAAAGCGCGACCAAGCCGGTCGGAAATGAAATTACGTCACCCGGTTCTTGGTCAATCCCTGGTTAGCTTTCGCGTGGGTGTTGCCAGCAGGACTCGCCTCACCAACCTGTTGGTCACGTGATCGAACCATCGTAGCTGGCATCTATCCATTCGAAGAAGTGCATGGCTCTACATTCAAGGTTTTATGAATTTCACTGCTGCGCACTCTGTTTTGCAATGTTGCGCTGTGAACTCTTCCTAAAAATCCCATCTCTTCCACTTGCACTTGAAACAGAACTCTTTTAGTCATTACCCAAGATTCATTACTGTAGGTGGTGATTGAAACAAAAGACTGATTTAAAAACTGAAAGGTTTGTGGCTTTTTTAAGGTACCGTTTTGTGACCACGGATGGCTAACGATCACGAAAAAATGCGTTGGCTTTATCAATCCGTCAGAGGTGTGCTGATCTACCTTTTTTCGAGGTCCTGCTCCAATCCAGCAGTCCGCAAATATCCGGTCTGAATCCGATAAGTTCCCACTTTTCTGAGTTCAATCCGGCCCATACATCCAAAATGCAGGTACATGAACAACGCAACAGCATGTGAAATACATAAAATATTTTCAATCCGATCCAAATCCAGTTTCTCCAAAAATTTTGAGATCCGATTCAAATCCGGAAATATTTAGCAAATGTTGTGAATTGGAAGCCGGATCCACTCCGATGCACATCTCTTCAATCCGTATGTTAATCTTTTCGTTCTGCCTTCCGTCACTTGTGACTTAAACTACAAGGTATTTGAACATCCCAACCTGCTGCACTGCTGCAGGATACTACCGCATGCCTGTACCGGATACTGATTCAGGTTTCTGGAGAGACTGCGCCGCAGCCTTTTTTGGCGCTGATTTTGATTCCAGCTTGATTGCACGCATCAGCTGTAAACCAATCAATAGCATGTTAAAGGCCCTATTCAGAAGCAGCAAGTACCAAATTGTTCGCAAAGAGAAGCTTGCAGCTTGATACACTGGTCGACTAAGCTGGGATTGTCTATCCAAATCATAGACTATGAAGTCGAGTGGTCAGGGCCGGCGCAAGCCATTCCAGCGCCGTAGGCAAGATCCATTTTCGGCGCCCCCTCATAGCTTATGACGTCATCCTGCGCATTTAACCGTGGCACGATCTGTTTAAACGTAAACAAACACATTCTCTTTGCTGTTCTTTGTACATCTTAAATTTGCCGGTGCGTCCTAGGCAAGGTCCACTCCAGCACTCCTCCACCCAAAAGGCCCTTTTAAGGACGATTTTTTTACATCAAACTAATTTATTCGATGCATACCGAGTTTATTTGAGAATCAGATTCATCAAAATATTATCTACGCAAGTAACAGGCGTCACAGCATTCACATAAACAAAAATTCTAGCGTAGGCCTCAAACTTTTTTACAGTCTGGTGTCGTAACAATCGACGACGTTCTGCATGCACAACAAAGCTGTGTGACATTCGCGAAGGTCACCAATGTTGGTTATGTTGCGTAGGCCTACCAGCTGATATCTCTTTGTTAAATAAATTAAGGTGGCAGGCCTACGTCCTATAATCTAAATGTTACTGGTTAGCCTAACTACTAGGCTAGTAACGCCAATAATGCTGACGTTTCGGCAGCATTTCCTAATCTGACTACATTTGATGACTGAAACATGATTTAGTCAACGCTTCGACCTAATCTTACTCGGGTAAAAGCGGCGAAGCCAGGAAAAACCATGAATCAAAATGAAAACAGCAGAGGTGATACCCTTAAAATTTTGCAGTGAGCTTGCTAAAGTATGGCCTGGAGGGCATGCTTTGCTGGTCCTGACAGGAGACCATTGATAGACTTGTGAGCACCCTAGGCAAGATCCTTTCCAGCGCCCACCCCTCCCATACAAAGATCCTTACTCTACTTATCACATACATTACGGAAATACGAAGGACGTTTTGTACATTAGAAGACTTTGTTACATGAATAAAATTTATACCAAATTGCGACATAGCTTGCCTCTTGCCTAGTATATGTGAAATTGAAAGTAATTGGAAAAATATTAACCCTTTTGCAGCAAACCTGAAATAGTGTAGTATAGGCCTACCTTTATCTTCTCATAAACTGCATGATCGTGTGTTTCATTCACTTTCATCATGTTCATTCCTTTTTTGGTGTACGTTCGTCACTTTCTGAACCACACAATTGTATTTTTGGCGCCTCTTTGGCCCGGCACCCTAGGCAGCCGCCTAGTTCGCCTGATGGTAGCGCCGACCATACGAGTGGTGACAGAATACACCAGGAGTGCACAACACAGGGTATGCGTGCCCAGTGACACACTATATGTCTGAAAACGGCATGTGAGCGATTGGATTGAGGTAAAAGGTGATTTTCTATTTGGTGCAATTCACAAAAATTCGCGTTTATGTCGTAATAGTTTATATCAGCAAGTTTATTCACACGAGGCTAACTGTTGTCAGAAACAGGGTTGCCAGATTGGCCATTCCATGGCCAATTTCGAAAAATTTGGCCATTTTTAACTGCGCTGGCCATGAAAAAACGCATTTGGCCATTTTGCGAAATTTGGCCTTTTTTGGCCATTTTTTTGGTTTGTCACTGTGAAATTTGGTTTTCATTAAATATTTTGTCATTTTATGTTTTTTGAAGGATCTGCATTTCATTTCACTGATTGTTACAGTAAAGGCCAATCCACACTGAGGAGCTGCCAGGAGTAGCCGCGCAGGATTCTTTGTTTGTTTTATTGCGCCCAGGAGTTGCCGTGCCGAGCCGTGCACGAGCGCAGAATCACCCGACGCTACAATACAAATAAAGAATCGTGCGCGGCTACTCCTGGCAACTCCTCAGTGTAGATTGGCCTCAACACCATGGCATTTCAATCTTTTATTGCTTTGAATTGTGTAGTAATGATTTAGCCCTTGCAGTCAGTTGATTTTGTACAGATGTCTAAGTCAGTGATAATCTGTTGGTTACCATTGGTTAGTATCTATGTGCTGCGCTCGTACTGTATCTGAAGACTGGTGCACTCGGTTGTGTGATTCATAATGTTATAAGTATTTTGCATTTTTGGTAAGATTTTACTTTCTGAAGTTTCTCATCACTTTAACAGTAACACTCTGCAGTAACTTCAACCTTGTAATGTTCAAAGTGTATGTATGCCTAATTGTTTATCCCTTGCAATCTTGTAGATTTTGTGCAAGTGTTTCAGTCGGACCTGTCATGAGTCAATATTTGTCTCAAGTGCTCCTGCCCTTTCGTTCATATGTGAACCTAATGATGGTTTTGAGCATGTGGTTAACTCATTATATGTTCGTCAACATACAGTTCATGACTTTAATGTTTTGTTCATATTTGGAGCACAAGGTCAAGAGTATTCTAGCCTTGTCGTGGAATTGGAAAGTTAATTTCAAATTGTTTAACCCAGAAATGGATCAGAATTGAAGCATGTATCTACAATAGTGTTTAACATATGGTTCTAAGTTTTATTAAGACAAATAAAGACAAGTTGTAACAGGAAATTTTAAGTTTACGGCAGAAATTATTGTTTTAAGGTAAAAACTTGCTTCTTTGGCAAAACCGCATTTTTTCGGAAAAAATATACTGCCTTCTGAACAATTTCAGACACCTATGAATATGGAAATTACCATAGTTAAAACATTTTGTGATTTTGGCCATAACTAAAAAAAAACAGCCATTTTGGCCATTTTTATCAGGATTTTGGCCATAAGCTACGAAAAAAATCTGGCAACCCTGGTCAGAAACTAGTAACAAAGTATCTCAGTAGTCTACTGCAGTGCTGCTGTCTGATTTGACGACATTTTTGTTTGACGACAAGCAAGTTCGTTTACTGTGGCAGCAATATGTGGCACGTGTCCAGAATATATAAAAAGAAAACTTTGACACGAATTCCAATTCGAGTTAATTGGACACCACTGAACATACAACTTTGTCCGAGTCCAATACCTACGGTGAACGATTTTGACATAATGCATTTGACACAGACATGGGCTTACAGAGGGGGTGCGAACGGGGCGACGTCCGGGCATCCAAAGAGTGAAATTAAAAATTACAGTTTATTAAAATGCTGCAACTAAATGCTTCTTTGTATTTTAAGGTCACTAACACATGTTGCATGGATCTGATGGGAACTTGCCTGAGGGGGCAGGCAAATGTATTTTAAGTGACCCAAGAGAGAGAGTGAGAGAGAAATGAAGCACTTCCATCGCTATCTTAAGGCCTTACACCCTGTCTCTCTTCCCCTTTGTAGGCTGGCCAATTCCTGCTAACTCACATCAAACTGCACGGATGCACAATTTCAGATACTTTTTATATAGAAAAAGTAGACAACTCTATCTTCTATTATGCCTCACAAGTGCTATCTTTTTGGTGGGCCTATCTGATACTTTTTTGCATGTAAAATTGCAATATCTAGTTGCTCAATGCACACCCATTACGAGAAGAATTTTACTTATAAACATATGTCTCAGGCCCCCAGAATAAAACAAATTTTTAAAAACTAACACATTTAAAAAATACTCTTTGTTAAATTAGTCTTTCGAAACTTGTTTTTGTCAACACTACTAGTTTTTACGTATTGCAAATGCCTGCATTTCTCAATACTAGAATTTAGTAGGGGGCATACATCAAGCAGTTGCCCCGGGCATCACCAAGCTTCTGCACGCCACTGGGCACAGACACAAACTTCTGAGCAGGAATGCTATGACTTAGCTGCCAGTAACAGGCGGCCGTTAACGCCGTACTTTTGCAAAACACCTCAAAGCTTTTCTCGACTGACCCGGTCGTATGTTTTTTGAGGTCCACAAAGCATGAGTAGATATTTTTGGCATTCTCCCAAGATGTCTCGAAAATTTGTTGGAGAGTGAAACTTTTGTCTGAGTTGCTACTACCAGGACGAAAACTATGCCGTGCGTCCTCAATTATCTCGCTACATCCTTTTTCAAGGCACTTGGCATACACTTTTCCAGAAACCCAATGGACGGAAATATCCCGTATTTTAATGCATTCCTTTATTTTGTATGGGCATATCACTTCGATTTACCATCTCTTGGTGCCCTTCTAGATCGCAAGGCCACTTGACATACATACGTTAGCCAGAGAAGTCCTCTATTCAAGGCTTGAAGCATATTTTCATAATCTGCAGCCTTACCAGCTTTCAGTCTCTTGGCAGCTAGGAAAAACTCTGTGGTAGTGAGTGATGATGTCTTTCCTCGCGAATATGCACCTCCAGTGTGTCCGATGGCATGAAAGTAGCTAGGTTCGAAAAGTCTGGCAAAAATGTCGTCCTTATTGCCGAGTAGGACACCGTTTTGGTCATTCATGCATCCTGAGAATTATATCTTGTTTTTATTGTGTTTGTGGAGATATACCTGGTGATTTGCCAGAACCTTTTGTTGGCTTGCCACCAACTGGAATATAGCTACGGATGTCCGAAATACTCTTCAACATTGCATGTTAAACCTCTTTACTTTTAAGTGTGGACTTTGGCACCTCAGCGTACCACGAATAAAGAGAAGGTTCGACTTTTATTAGAATTCGGACTTTGCACACTAATTTTCTTTGCTGAAAAAGAATTTTTGCTCCTGGTTCCACCGCGGAGTTTTTTATTTGCCAACTGTCATCACACAAAGTTATTTCTGTCCACGTATCCAAGCAGTTGATGAAATCAAAGCTGCTCAGAACCATACCCTTCCTCCTAATAGGATCCATTCATCAGCACAATCTACCAGTGGATGAGTTACAAGTATAGCTACCCCAGGCCTGTGCAGACTGTGATGGCTCCACAACGGAGTAGAAGTGCTTTCACCCATTTTTCCAGCTCCACAGTGTTACGACGTCAAAGAGATGCAAGCAATGCCGTTACGATTCATCAACCAGTTCTCGCTCTTTCCCAGGGAGTAAAGTGATGTTCCAGTTTCGAATCATATGCTACTGGAAAGACTGCGGTTAATTGGCGGTTTTTATGTTTCCCAGCAGGACCGTAGCCAGCTTTGGACACCAGAGGGTCAAAGAGTTTTCTGAGAGGGGCCCAAATTTTTTTAACTGCATCCAATATTTTTAAACTACAGTATGTCCGACACATTTTTCCAGGGGGGCGAAACATTTTCTAGGGGGGATTTGACCCCCTGTACCCCTAGTTACGTACCTGTTTCCCAGAGTAAAAGCAGTCCGTGTTGTCTCCGTTCGCCTCCCCAGGTGCATAACGGGCTGAAAGTGGGCCTCTACTTGGTGATGCGTGGTGAGGAGACTCGTTAATTTTTCGAATGGGGCTCTCTGCCTAAAATCTGCACACCGCCTTGCAGACATTTGCGACGAACGGTGCGCGATGGTATATTGATCGTTTTCGCGCATTTCATCTTGGTATCTGTCCAAGTCATACCCTTGCTCAATCGGTCGGGCCGTCTGCGCAGCACATTGTGCGAAAACAGGGAAACCATGGGAAGGCGTTGCTGCTACAGAGAGGTCATACGTAATACGTTGTATCTACTGCATGAGTGGACATTCAGCAATCACTACACCTGAAATAGAGACGCTGTGTGTATCAGGCCCGTGGCTACGGGGTAGCATTCGGGGGCAGTGACCCCCAAATACCCCCGAAATTTTGCTATGCCCAGAAAAATGCGTTTTTAGCATATACAATGAAAACAAAAACCTTGCCCTCTTAAAAAAGTGTTTTGCTTCTCCAAACCTTAAAAACTGGCTGCAGGCCTGGTGTGCAGCACTATCGCTTTTTTCTTGAATGGGTAGGGTGGACGATATTTTGATCTTATCTGCCTCTTAATTCCGGATGTGAATATGTTTATTTTAAAACCCAAACCAGGACCTTTATCACGGCATTCCACAAATATTTTCATTAATTTCTACTGCAGTTTTACATTTTATGCAGAGGTCCCTGTGAAGTCCTCTTCTCTTGAGTGCAGAGAAGAAGCAAATTGCGGACGCGGCTTCTTTACAATGCGGCAGAATCGTAGAACGAAAACACATCCTGTGCGAATATAGGTGCTCGCTTTTCATGTTTGGACAAGCTGGAGTGGAATTCTGTGTTGTGTTGATGATTTGAGGCAGAAACACACAATTTCATAGTCACAACTCTGTATAGCCAAGACAATACTCAGCGCGTTTGATGATTTCCTATTTCCTTCAAACTTTTTCCAAATTTAATTTGTACAGCTGTTGCTATTCAGCATTTGCCCAGCTTCCTAAACGCCGCAGGCGACTTGTTACCATGCAGTCAACCAATCTGTTCCTCGCCTCGTTTCACGCGTTTGCCATTTAAATCAGTTTACCGCGTTTTGGGAACAGGAGGAAAAAAGCATCAGTCAACCTCACCCAGGTCAAAAAATATTATCGTGATCTTCGAGAATCCGAGTTCAAAGCCGATGTTTGTTCACGCATCAGCTGGTGTGAAAAAAACGCCTTGTGGCAGCGAGAGTAACCTTTAGCAAAGTCGTTTGGAACAACAAACACGCTTTAATGGCCTGGTGACCGGCAGTTTATAGGCAGTGGATGATTGAAATTAAAAGCGAAATTTTAATCTGGCCGTCACTCAAGCGAAGAATTCCGCACGAAATATTAATTTCGCAGACGAAACAAGCCTATTGGAAACACAAGCAATCCGGCACGTGTTGCGCTGAATAGCCTGGCACTTGGCGTTTACCCAAAAACTACGCTAACACAAGCATCGGCGAATAAAGTTTGCAAAACAGGGGAAAACGATTCAGCGGAAATGCACAGTCTGCTTCTTACCTCAGCTATAGGCGCACCCACCCAATCGTCAAGTGTATGTTTTTATATTCGACCCTTTAAAACGTGTTCCGGAAACGAGGAACTGACCCGGGGTCAAGTAAGGTCGCGAGCCGAATCGAAAAACAGTGTCGGTCAATTTTGTTCAAACTCACTTCTGCAGGTCAGAAGAAGCGAACTTTGTTTTGCAACACCGCAAGATTTGCAGCTGTTTAGATAACTTGGACTGCAGGTCACGCTGTGGTGCTTACTCATAACTGCTACGTTTTTGTTTGCAGTTCCTGTACCTAAGGCAAAACAGATGCAGATGACTCCACAGTACCTTGGTTACTTTTTCACATTTGCAGGATAGGTCATATTTGCTTTCGCCGCACAAACAGGGCACTCTTCAGACAGAATGTTGTTCGATTTGAAAATATGAAGAAAAGCATTGTACTTGGTGATTATTTTCTGCGAGAAGCTTTGTTTCGCCATCCAGGCTCATCTTCATTTGATCTTTTCTTGTTTAGAAAAGGATAAGGAAAAGAAAACATCAGCCCATCAGCCCAGAAATGAAATAATTCCAATAGCACGATATGTTGCCACGAACATTGAAGACGATTTAACTGAAGTTTAACATGCACGAAAGTACATTTATTCAAAATGGTCAAAAAGTAGCTGAAATGGGAATTATTGTTACTTCAACTCATCTACTTTCGTTCTGTGACACCTAAATGCCTAAATTTCAGTGGGTATTAGCTTTATCGTATGTTCACTCTAACTCTGTTTTCGTTTCAATTGTTTCTTTTTCAGTCACATACATTTAATTTTTGATTTTGTTGATAGTCTTGCACATGATGTAACTTTTAGCGAGTCCTTAAACTACATCACAGTGTTTTTTGTCACGCCACTATTCCGTGCTTGGGTTAATTTTGCTTCCACGCTTGCGACAGCGCTTAAGTTTCCTGAATTATTTTTTGCTTTCGCCTTGTTATTTTCCAAATTGGAGAATGTCGAAGAAAACTTTCGTGAAAACCAGCACCAGCATATTTGAAGTTTCCTCAAAATTTTCTCCAAGAAAAGTTTTCATACATTTTAGTAATCGAGACTAAAAACAGTTGGTGATGGCTAGGGCAACCAATTTTTTGACCTAAAAACTTAAAATTTTGACTTTATTTTGACCTATAAATTTTTTGCGTTTGCAGCTGCAAAATAATTCAGCCTTAGGTGTTGAGGTTAATCCAGAAGCATATTCATGCACTCTATGCTTCGAAATTTTGAAATATTTGGTTGTTTAACTTTGGGGATGATATATTGACAAGTACATAAATAACTACAGTAGAGTCAAACCTGAGAACATCATAAAATTGAAACGTTATATGCATAAGGGATTGAGCACTTACCAAACCAAGCAGGCTACTGTAAGAATACATTTCTTGCCTTACCATGCCTATCCTACATGCTATTCAATCGTCCAGTATGTGGGCAAAACAGCATTATTACGCCAGAAGTCGCAACAAACCCAGTATTATTACAGAATTGCAACTAAACTTGCAAAAGCATATCAATAACTGTTGTTGTAGTTTCAATAAAGTATCGATGAAGAGAAAAAAACTCTTCTGCAAGAAAATTTTGACCCAAAGATAAATTTTGACCTAATGATAAATTTTGACTTTTTTGACCTAATAACTTGGGATTCCTTCATTGTATGAACGTGAAATTTGGTTTGTGGACGTTTCATGAACTTTCAAAACGGCAGAAAAATTTTGACTTTATTGACTTTTGGTTGCCCTAGTGATAATATAGCTGGTTGTTCCACAAGCTTGTTAAAATATCTGGAAATTTATTCTGACATGCTATGAGACCAAATCTTGTAGAAAACTGTTCGTGCTTTAAATGGCTAAACTTGTTTGCTGGCTTGCTTCTTAGTTGAATACTGGAACACAAGAAGTGTATGTTGAATCAATATACCGGTAGGTGCCTACACGATTGATTTAATTGCAATCTGGCGAAAGTACACGTTCTTTGTAGCTAAAGCTGCAAGCAGGCTCGTCCATTGGACACTTTTTCTGTCCCATCCCACCCCATGAAAACTTGTGATTGCCCCATCCCATGGGACTCTCACGAAACTAGTCATAAGAAGACACTATATGTGCATGTCTAATGTCCAGCTTCCACAGAGCTGTCACAGCCGTGGCTAAAACACATAAGTCCTAAAACGTCCAGTTAGGGGGCCACTGAAAAGTTGGTGTGACTTTTTCTGAGTTATCACGTACAAAGCATCCAACTATCTTAGTTTTGGGGGCCTCGCACCATTACGCCATGGCACTGAGTCTCCACATCTACTACGTATAGCGCTGTGAGCATATAATACTGGTATTCATCTTCAGAAATTTCTGCTATATGACGTAAAATTACTAGCTATGGGACACGGGACAAATTTCAAGTTCACTGTCCCATTTCCATAGACAAGCCTGGCCATACTTTTGCACTATTTTTGTTGCATTGTCAAATTCTCATTGGATGTCTGTAAGGGAGGGCGAGAAGAACTTGTCGTGATGTTTTTCCAGCCGCAGGTTCGTTATTGAAAGGTCATGGGATTCCAGAGCAGTTCTGTAAGCTTAAGTTTATAGTATGACCTCGGGAAATTTTAAGCTCTGTAATTCACAGCAACCTTTGAAATCTTACTTTTATTAATACCGCAGTTAAAAGCACTTGTTGCGAAAAGGATTGCCGTAAAGCTTAAATTCAATTTAAACTATTTTCATGCAATGCAGAAGTGATTTGTTACAGTGACTTCTGCGGAACATCTCACTGTGTAGACATCTGTTGGAACTATTCGACGACTGGGCGTCAATGCATGCTTCAGCAGCAGTCTTTCGCCACACGAAAAACAAGCACATCAGCAATATGTTCACGATTGGTATAAACCCCAGAGCTGGTTGCACCATATTTTAGTGATCACATGGCAAGTGTCCGTGACGCCGAATGCTTGAGCCAACGGTGACCACCACAAGACTTTTCACCTGAAAATGCACGTCAATGAAAATACGAATTTTGCCAGCTTAACAGGCTTTCAACCTTTCATGTGGACGATTTAGTCGTTTTTGTAACTTGAAACATCCATCAGAACTCAAGACGTTTCCAAGAAAATCGCCGCAACTGTCTGTTTGACTCGTCTAGTCGAGATAATCCCGTGATAAATTGCCAGATGTCAAACTTGAACAATTTAATTTTTAGCTTTAACTGAGCCATCTATAAGACAGTTTAAAGTACATTATGAAACAGTGAAGCAAATTGGGCTACAATCCATTTTTGATGTAATGTACCAAATGCTGCAAAGTGGATATGAGAAATTGCACACCAGTTTTACTGAGCGATTTGGGTTGATTGTTATTACGGTCGTCAGCACCTTCTACATGTTCTAATTGCTACGTTTGCCGCAGTCCGCACTTTAAGCAATTTCAACCAAAGCTCGAGTTCATTTTTAACAATGAAATGGAATGATTATGAGCATGAACTGGAATGAAAGCTAAAGATGAGTCACAAATAAGAAAAATGAGACATGATAAAATCAACTGTATACCCTGTTGCCTACAAAGAGAAAGCGCCATAAATTTTTTGCTTTTGTTTTCTTACATAGTAGAAAGTGCAAGAAGAAGTCAAACTTGATACAATAAGCGCTGAAAATACTGAATTCAGTCGATAAATTGCGTGCGGTTTGGTTAAACATTCCACTAACTACGCTGTTCTGTTTTTCATATCTGTTTTCATCCAATAAAAGAAGCAGGTGCAATAACGGAAAAATTAAATAGGTCTTCTTACCGGCAAATACATTCTTTGCGTTTGCGCCTCATTTTCACACGAACAAGGGACCAATTCACATAATTTTTTTTTTAAATGATAAGCATTGTTTCATTTAAAAGAAAAATGAGCACTTCGCAGATAAGTCTTGTTTCAATATGTTGCATTTTGTTTAATATCTCTGCTAAATAATTCAACCGCAAAGCAACGTCTTCATGCATGGATTCAACAGAACAAACAACAGCCCAACAAAATTGTTAACAACTAATAATGACCAACGATAAACATAGTAATATGTATAACCAACGCTGCACTGAGGATGAAAATCAAAAGATTCAGTACTGTATAGTATCTTAGCACCGGTTTCTGTGCTCATGCAAAGAAGTCTTAATGTTTTAGTTACGTAAAACCAAAGTTCAAGATTTTATGAACTCGCAACATTCCTGCAGAGAAAAAAAATGTATCAAAATGTTATATGCTTTACTACCCCTTCTCTGTCGTTTTCTAAAACCTTCAGTTTTTAGATGGTTTCTAAAGTTTTCCGAGTTATGCCGCATACAAAAATGTTGTCGAAACCTTCACAAACATGTTCCAAGCATGGGCGTCGGAAGAAAGAGGGCAGGGGCATTGCCGCCCTGGGTTTTGAAATTTGATATTTTGCTATTACTCTACTTTTAGTAAATAAATATTTTTCTCTTAGTTTCAGAGTTGGTAAAATGAAATTTCACCTCTGTTGTTTCCCCTTGGAAAAAATCCTCCCGGTGTATAAGGTTCCAAGTTTGGCAATATTTACTGTTAATATGCGTACGTCATAGATTGCGACCACTACCAAATTCGTGGACGATCTGAAATCCTCCAGAATTGTTGATAAGCGTTAAACCAAAATGTGTTACAAGATTTTTTATTTAATCGAAAAAATTACTCGGAATTTGCAACTCATGCGATCCGCAGGGCACGGATTGTCTCGTAGCACTTTGAGCTACACCGACATTGATATGTTTGGTTTTGTTTCAATAAAAAAAGATGAATTTCCAAGTTTTGCAATTCAAGTATTGTGACAAAAAGTAACACAACTGAAATAAATTTCCGTAGATAATGCATGACTATGGAAAGAAAATTACAACTACTGGCAGCAGCGGGCAAACTGAAGTTAAACATTTGCGTGCCCATGGAGCTGTCATTGACCTGACGCCGACAAACTTTCGAGTGACAACACTGTGTATTAAACACTATAGCAGGCCCGTAGCTAGGGAAGGAGCAGAGAGGAGGAGTCCCCCTAAAATTTTTTCGCCTCCCCTGGAAAATCTGTTGGACATAGTTTGAAACTATTGGACATGTAGTTTAAAAAAATTGGGCCCTTCCCAGAAAATTCTCACCCCCTGTGGTGTCCCAAGCTGGTTACGGGCCTGGCCCTGCACTACAATATGATGTAACTAAATCAATCGCAACCGGGACTTCTGCCACTCTTATCATTACTTGTCATACATTTCAAAACAATATCGGCCAAAGCCGTATCGTACTATTCGTACATGCTGGAAACTGAAAAATCCTCGATAACACATTTTTACATTTTACCACACCATTGCCGCTTCAAACTGTTAAGACCTAGGGTAGCAACCAGGACAGCAGACAAGGCAAGTGCTTCCTGAAATTCGTAAATGCTTGTCTATTTCCGTAAAGTCTTTTGATTCTTTGAAATATTAAGAAACATTTGGATGGTTTTCGCTTTCTTCAATCATTTTGGCAATTCAGGTTTTCCTTGTCGGGACTACACTCGATCTAGTAAAGAGGTGTGCAAGACTTCAATCAAAACCGAATCTTTCAAGTGATATGTTTGTTCATCTCATGTCGACAGGTCTGGTGGAATTCTACTGCAGTGGACTTTTAAACTCTTATCGGTTACGAACACTACTCGAAAGACACAGTTGCGCCAGTGAATATTCCAGACATCAAACACACAGAACGAGATGCTTAAAACCTTACTACAGGACTCAGTTCAAGACACAAACGGTAATACGGAGCTTAAAAACTCGTGAGGAGCAAACAGCACTATCGTATTCGCCAATAATTGCGTAGTTTTCTTTCACCACTAGATCGCGTCAGTATTCCGTAAAAGCAATTGCAACCTCGTCGTGTTTGTCAGTTTGCTGGTCACACTGCACAAGCTGATGCAAGCTTGCCGGTCGACTCCACCTCCAATAACATGAGCATTCTATTGAAACTAGTGCCAAAGTCATATGCAATGCTGCAAGGATCATTGCCGCAGAAGGTTGTTTGTTTCTTTCATCTGCAAAGTAGCTATACAAACAAATGTAAATTTTAGAGTTGCATCAGGAATTTAGAAATGGCGAATGGATGCAGACATAACTTGACATCAATGAAAGCAATGTTTTAGAACGTAACACATTCTGGGGCTTGTCAGCTGCACCCAATCGACAGCCACCATCTGGACCCGCGGCGACAAAGCTGCGTGAATTTATCGTGCTTTGTCAGTAGTATAACCAACATGAAGGTTTCGTATTTCTTCCTGGGGAAACTACTCGTTAGAGTTGGGCATGGATTGAGCAAGCACTCGAGCTTGCAACGTTTGCACCGGCGTCACATCTGGTCTGCTCACACGACAGTTCAAGCAAGTTTTGAACGATTTTCAGCAAGCATGTTAAAAATGGTTACGCTGCATTGACTCCAATGGTACGGACTTTCAGCAATGCGCTGTTTCAAGTACTTTGCGGCCATATGATTAACGTAAGCCTGTCGATGCGCTAATTCTAGCCTTGTTGCATTTAAAGAAGCCTAACAGCAGGGTAGGTAATGCTGCGCTCGGTTGTATCTAACAGCCTTATTGTTCAGCGTAAACTCCCAATTATCTTCTCATAGCATATAGATGCCTACATTTTTCTAAACTAAAGAATTCTTTTCCTTCTCTTGAAATTACTCGCCGGCAGATCTTTAAAAGCCAAGGATATTTGGCTCTTCAATATTTAATGCCCTGGTAGATGAAACGCGCCGACATAGAATCGAAATTCAGTGTTCACAGCAACTAGTGAACATTTCGTAATCATTCCATGGTGACAACGTAAGGGGTATGATTGAAATAGAAGGATGTATGGAATGTGAGATAAAATCTAGTGAGACTGAACTTAAATGTCAACCAAACTACTTTGAACAAAGGTGAAGAAAATCGGCGGTATACATACAACACAATTTTCATGTTAATATCGAAGTACAAACAAACAGCGAAACACTTACGAATTTCAGTGAAACCTCACTGCTTGTTTTAAAACAACGAGGTCACCTGTATGAATCTTGTTATGAAATCACGTTCTTTGAAATGACCGAAAACAATAAATTTTACTTCGAGTTTTTGTCAGGCCAAATTGTCCATGCGAAAAACGTAATTTAGAAATCTACCCATGGCTGTGTGTCTTGGCATCGCGATAAATCTTGCAAAAGCTTTTAATAAATTAAAAATGTATGCCAAGTTTTATGATGAACCATATTGTAACCACTTTCACGTCATAGAATTGCCGAACGCAGAGGAATTGACACTCTTCACAGCTTATTCAGCTTGGTCTTAATTCGGTAGTTTGCTAAGACAGGCAAGCTACAACCTGTAGACTAGATATTTTCCCACAAACATGAATAAATCAGTTTACACGTGACAAATTCGGATTGCGATCTCATGCGTACCACGTAAACTTGTCGCGGCAGCTTCAGTTTAACATAGCAATATGACATAAGCAATGCCATCGCCAAGCGTAGCATCGACTGTTAAACTGACTATCTTGGGCAACTTCGAACAGCAAGCAACACTCGTACCATGGGCCAAACCAAAGAACGAGGACACTCTCAGGTAACTGGAAGAATAGCTTCAAACCATGGTATAAAGTAGATAAAAGCGTTGCAACGCTTTTGCAAATTGGAAAGCTATAACTAGTGAAGACTAGCTCACCCAAAAAGTATTGCGCTGTTAATGGTTTAGAGTTATATACAGTAAGCATGCGAGTAGTGTTAGCGACAGACGAAATCCTTGTAGCTTTCGGGTGCATTTCTGCCGAGTATTTTTACTACCTTTTGAGATGGGGATCAACCAAAGATAGTTTTTGAACCGTGTGTGACCGTACAGAGAATGTACTGTACTCTCAATACGGTACGGTGAACCTTTCCTTATTTTGGCAACATTCTGATTTGCCTGATAGCCAATCGCACATCTATTTAGTGAAGCGGGTTTCTGCATGCTTTTCGAAGTGACCAAACGTTCTCGCAATTTATGTGGGATCAAAGAAATTGCTTGAACTGGTCAAGTGCAAATGCCGTAAACGTGAGGAAAAACAGGTTCAGTTTCATTTTTATGGCGATACTACCAACTTTGTCGTAGCTACTGCTCAGCCCAGAGGCAAGCTTTGCACCACAGAGACGTAAACACGATTTTCATAGTAGACCCCATGTTGTGCAGCAAACTTCACGGCCGTGCACAACGCACACAAAGGTGGCATGGCGAGAACGCAGCAAGCCACATTAATCCAGGTCTGCTCGGCACAGCAAAACGGATACGATTTCGGTAAAAGCTTGTCGAGCGAACAAGACTAAGTGGCAGTCAAGACTTTGTGCTAGGGTAGTAAATTACAAAAATGCTTATGGCTGTATAGAGTCAGCATGCATGCAACTGCGGAGGCCGACCCTTGTCTGAGATGACCAATAGGGCGACAAGCCTTTCCACTGGCCCAACTAAATTTAGGCCAACAATGCTGAAACGAGGAAGTGTTTTGTGGGAAACTACTTGCATTCTTTGACCTTCCAGTAGCCTTTTTTTCTGCCTTTGCTTCAAAATCAGCGATGTGTGTCTGATTGTCTTCAGGACGGCGTTGTTGCTGTTGTTGTCAACTTAACTAAACAGAAAGCCTAAAAAGTAACACGTATTTTCAAAGTTATATACCTGAGTAGCATTCGCTAATAAGTGATTCCGAAACATTTGACTTGGCAAATGAAAAAATTCAAAGCATGACATTTTCGTTATAAAAGATGCAAAGGTTTGCTTCCATATTTCCTGTTAATGAGACTTGCGAAACGGAACCCATGTAGTAACTTTTCTTGAAATACTACGATTATTGCAAATGCTGAAAAAACAAAAAAGAATCAACTATTCGCGATTTACAAATTACAGATGAACACAATAAATTACTAGGTCCTCGAGGTTGGTTCTCAATTTTAATTTAAATCCTTAGTATTTAGTAATTTGCCATAGACGATGAACTCCGTGCCCACTGGCCAAGCGGCTGATCTTGTCAGTCAGTGTGTACATGCAAATTAACATGATGCTCAGAATTGTTTTCAAAATTCGTGTGGACAAGTAGCCTACGTTTGATGAGGAATGCCATTGCCGGTTTTTACTGCGAAAAATTTTCGTTTGACCACATTCCCATAACAACACAAGAAATGAAACAAGAAAACCGAGAACAAAGCATGCTATTTACAAACTGAAGGAATAAACTGGGCAGAAAGTTTGTAAAGAGGATTAATTTTCGAAATGTTTGAGATATTTTTTCTAGTTTTGTAATTTTTCGGCAAAAGTCCGTGATTTTTTGCTTCCCCAGAAAATTTCGGATCGTTGCAAGCTTGGATCGCTACTTGCAAACTTGATCAGCTTCTTGCAAGCAATGCTTTCTCATCAACTCCAAACATGACAGTTTCGTTAAGGAACATGACTTAGTTGCGTCTCCTGCTGCTGCCAACCCAAGAAAGTAAGAAGGCAAGCCTTTGTAACGAGGAAGGCGGGAAAGGTGTACCTGTCACCGTTGCCACGCGACTCATATCCACTTTCTCTTCCCAGTGGCAGTGTCAAATTCCACCTTCCCAGGATTTCCAGATACAAGCACTACGAGAAGCAAAGCGAGTGTTCTTTCGACAATCTTTTCTTTCTAAATGACTTATTGTTGAACGTGAAGAGCAGACGCGGCTGTGCACAGTCAGTTCGGAAACCGGTAGCTTTTTGTGGTCAAAACCAACTTGACAATGTCATTTCAGACGTGAGAAACAAAGTCTGTCTTACGGGCTCCTGAAGCGGAGAGATTGGTACGATAATTCTATCCCCCCGTAGTGTTCGATGGTCGGAATTTGTCAGCTAAATCATAAATGTGCGCAAAAATGCAGCTAAATTTGGTAATGTGAATAAATGCCCATTGAAGTGGAGTACAATAACTTTAAAGTCAGTGCTAGTCAAAATTTGATTTTGCTATAGTGTGGATAGGATCCAAGCCTGTAAACAGTTGGCGAAATACAAATGTTGACATTCACTCCACGTCTGATGGCAACTAGACGCTGCATACTTTTTCCTGAGAAAAACTGTTTGCATTGTCAACCAATCACTTTCTTGAAACGTAGCAGTTAACCGTAGTGCCAACGCAACCAGTTGCCGCAACTGTTCATTGTTTAAAATCACGCGACTTCCTACTTCGCACTTTCGTGTGTAGATTTAGGCTCACAAGAAACAAGCAAGGTTTGACAAGCTTGAGTCACTTCGCGAACAGTCGATTTTGCGACGTGGTGAAAAGGCCGAGACGATTTGGTTTCATTGGCTAATTTGAGATGAAAGTGGCACGAGGCGCGATGTCAATAAATAAACCACATCGAACAGGAAACGTGTTTCTACAACGTCTGCCGTGTTCTCCAGTAGATGCGCTATATGTGCGTCCTATTTCCAATTGCGTGAGACCCCACGCAGACCTGCAAGCTAACAGAGCGCCCAAAGTTCAGTTGATAAATTTTGTGCAAAGTGCACTAACTGAAAACTACGGTTTTTCAACCACCGTGTGCACATACCCAGCAGCGCTTGAACAACTACTTTGTTTTCAGTGATTTGCAAAACGTCCCAGACTTAGCAAGCTCTGCTGCATTCGGCTTTGGGTGATTAGCGTAGTTCTCTCTCTCATTAGTCTGTAGAAGGTATGAAAACAAATATTTTTATCTTACAGCAGAAGCCAGTAAACAAACCTCAGTTGCTGAAAGGCTGTGCCACAGGTTCTCTGGTTCCCAACCTCTGCACTAGTAGACCCAAGTTAACCCGACTTGATTTGTGAAAATAACTAAAAATGTAGCCAAATTTAAAAAATATTTACACATGAGCTTCCACGTCTCAGAAGTCACTGAGGAAATAGTTTTACTGACACGCCTATAGCCCTGTACATATACTGTGCTTGGCACTGTGTCGCAAATTCTTCAGCAACATAAACCATGTTTTTGCTCCGGGCAAATTCTGGGAACACATTAAGTGAGACCACTTTTAGTAAGTGTGTTTTCAATATAGGTATTAAATGAAGTTAATAGATTTTACGAATTTGCACACAAATTGTAGAAGGAATCTTGGCTTTGTCGATTTGCTGTACGAATCTTTCAACGTTTGGACATGATATAGCTACTCGTGGTTCAGATTCAACCCTACGCAACAAAACCGGAAAAATGCATGGAAGGGACATCCTCTGTGGGAATTCTGAAACTGAATGGATGGTTAATACTCTTTTATAGGCTCTGCTTCAGACAGAGAATCGCATTACCCACAGAGATTTGATACCCCTCTTGCAGCAGTCTGCACACTATTGTGTAGGCCTACTCATAACAAAGGTAATTTCCAAGAACGCCAATTTCAATTTGGTCTTTCCGCATTATCGCCATGAGTAATGTTGAAATTCACATCAAATATTTTTTAAGTTAACAAAATGTTCGATTTGGTCTAGAGCAGATTAAAATGCGCACGTGACGCTTATAGTGCTGTGGCACAAGATTTAAAAATACAAACACCGGTTGAACACTGAAAGGCAACCAGGTGGTTAATTTTTTTAATTAACGATTGCAATTAGTTCTTTCTTCCAAAACAGTAATTGACACAATTCATTCAAAATAATTCTTGCTACCGATGAAAATAATTGTGACTGGAATGTCCGACATCATTTCATGATAATGATCAATTTTTGTGTTGTTTTTTGTACGACGAAGCAACTGCCACTCTGCTTCTAAGCATGAAATCTTTGAAGTCTGTTATGATCGCGACTAAAGTACTGTAGAACCGGTACAATCAAACGATACATTTGATGCACCTTAAATTCCGGGAGTGTCCTCAGGCTCCCCCATTGAATATATTTCGGGTTTTATAGACTTTCACTTTGGCAGGGTCACTGATTCCGATGTCGACAGAAAAACTTCTGCACTATACTGTGCTTGGAGGGATAGGAGCGTTAACCATTTGCTTGGAGGGAGCGTCAACCTGTTAACCTATCAGGCGTATCTTTAATGGTGGAGTGTTATGTCTACGCTCTTCCAGTTCTTCCGTGTTTGGCTGCGATCCCAGAATATTCCCTTGGAGAAAATGTGGTCATTTGTCAAACGGCTGGTCACGATGTGTTGTTCGTGGGCACGAAACGGATATAACCCGAGCTTCGCTTCCATCAAATTACATCCGTCCCGTAATTCTTCAGACCGAGCTTGTTAGTGGCGTGACTCCAATGCTTATCCGGCATTTTCAGGAAGCACTTGAATTAGCCTGAGACCAAGGTTCGACGGCTTGCACAAAAACGTGATTTGCAGTCAACCTGAAAAAACTAAAGACGTTTTTCATGTCTAATCAAACATCAGGCAAGGCGTTATCACAGCGGGCCCGTATTCAGATACTCCAGTAAAGGCAAATATCAATGTTTCAGTGGGCATTGTGCAGACGGACGTGTGCTGGGTTACCTTTTGTGCTCGATTGTGAGTTAAGTTGTGTTACGGATTTTGTGACATATTTAGGCCTGAATTTCATTCAGATTTCACCAGTAAAATTTATCATGAATAAAGAGTCGTCAATTAGATTTTACCTGCTCTCCATTAAGCGAATCTGAATTCTTTCTAAAAACTTTAAATTACTACAAGTGTAGGTTGTTCCCCGGTTGAAGCTTTCTTGCTAAGAAAAACTGCAATTGCTTGGGGAACATCTGTTAAACATCTTCGTGAATTACGTTTATCTTGTGCGATGACCAATACAGCGCACTAAATCTAGAAAACTTTTTGCACTGTAAGCGCAGTGTCGATTTGTTTTTTTATCACATTTTTTACCTACATACAAACGCTGCTGGCTGCCGCGTTTTAGGGTGAATATAGGGGTGAAAATTATTAACCTCGCATATTCTCTAGCGATAACGACAAAAAGAAAAAACGAGTGTCAAACCTGAAATGATGGCAATGTCAAGGATTCATAAGTCAAACCTATCTATATTATGCCAGTGCTACTGAAATCTCGCTGGACTGAATTTGGAATTTTGCACAATAAGAGTGTGGTGCTCATGGGCGTTGCAAGGATTTTTTACAATGGGGGCTAATAGTGGATTTTTCCAGGGGTAACAAAAAGATTTTTCCAGGGGGGCCAATAGCAGTGAAATTTCATTTTGCCAACTCCGAAACTATAAAGAGAAAAACATTTTTCTAATAAAATGTTACTAGCTAAATAGCAAATTTCAAAATCTAGGGGGGCCTATGGCTCCACCTTTCCTACCTTCCGACGCCCATGGTGGTGCTTAGAGTCACAAAGGACAGTGTCGTTAACTCCCGTTAGCAATATCTAAGGTTCAAGGCAGTTAAATGCTTCTCGATTGTCTTTTTGAAAGAGCAGTTACCAACTCATTACAACATATGCCTTCAGCTAGTCCGGGTATCGGTCAATACTCTGTGCATCGATTCAAAGCGTAACATGACATTGAAAATTTCACCGCGACTGACACAAGCAACAAGAGCAGGATTCTACAGAGAAACACTTCTCGCGCAGAGAAAACTTCTTGTTGCGGAAAACAACGCACGCCCAAGAAAAAGGCACTCGTTCTAGTGCGCGCTGTTCGTAATTTTACGAAAGACCGTCATCACCCTTTGCATGGCAAAACCAGTGGCGTAACTAGGGGTTTTAGCCAGGCGGTAAAACTTAGCTGAAGGGGTCACTGTAGGGGGCATCAACCAACAATCAGAAAAAAATTGATAAATGATAGTGAATCCGGGTGTGGATGTCTGCACTAAAACAGACAAAATAATGCGAAATACCGAAATATAAGCCAAGTGGGGGCCCGGTTTTTGCATTTAGCTTGCCAGGGGGGCGGTTCACATCCCTGTCCCCGTCAGTTACCCTGCTGGGCAAGACGCAGCCGCAATTGCCCCGAAGTTCAGATTGATTGCCACGTCAAGGAAGAAGACTTTGAGTTTACGTAGGCGGTTCACAGGTTGGAACAATCGGACCCGCGTGGCGCCTCCGTGCTGGCGTCCGTATGGGTTGTTGGAAGGATGTTTCGGATTACCGTGCGGTAATTAAATGTCACGTGCGTCGCTCTTACCAATTTCCTGCATCGGATTTTTTTCCCATTAGCTGCCGAGCTCTTCGCTTTAAATTTCATGACCATTCATCAACAAATACTGTGGCAGTTTAACGCTTTACTGGGGAAACTTGCACGGGCCGCGGGTTCAGCAGAACACTTGCTGAAGAACTTGGACGCCTACAAACAACTCTGGCACACCCGCACACGCGCTCTGATACACTGGCGCAAAGCTTGCACAGACACGGCGTGCTCCAAAATAGTTAGGAATCCGTTCGCCTACATTAGAACCATTCGCAAACATGCGAAGAAAGGAGCGACTCGCAGTTCTGAACAACTGCTCAAGTAACCCAAACAGCTGACAAATTAAGGCTCAAACAACGCTGCATTGGAGCTTAGGAATTAGAGCCACTCTTACTGGTATTTGCAATATTTGAGCTCGAAGTCACCACAACAAACAACATGACTTTGTGTTGGGAAGACATCGCATGCACCGTCATTTTGAACTGACGGCTTACCAACATTGGTAAAAGCTCAAAGTTGTAATGGTCATTTTTAAATATCCATGGCTAGCTTCGACTTTTCACGAGAAAGTTTCTTGAAACGGATGAGAGAGAAGAGGTCTTTGAAATATACTCGTATGGCATGTAATTCACAAACGTTTGGATTAGGATACCGACTACCTTCTCTTTTCGAAATATTTGAACAACCTGAAGTATGATAATTATTCAGAGACACAACGAGTTCTGCCTTGTCGAAGCTTAAGTCATTCCCCGCCTAACGTTCTTCGAATGTATTATATTGAAGGTCGTTTATTAAAAATGAAATTTTTGCCCTTTGATGCATGGAAAATGACAAGTACCTTAAAGTTGACCAGAAAGTGGTTCTCAAACCCACCTGATGGGTGTCGACTTGTTCACCGGTAAAATCGAGTAGTTTTGAGTCGTTGAAACGCCACGCCGGTCTTCAGCTCTTTGAAACAATTAGTTTGAAGACAAATTGCTAGCTACAGAACATTCCCGCACTGTATCATCTGACCAACACAGACAAGTGTTGTATAAACTTTGCCATTTTTACCATTCTCCAAGTGTGCCGGCAGCTTAAGATAAAGTGTGATGTCAAAGCTCGTTTTTGAAGAACGTAAATAGCTTTAACATCCATCGCGCAGATAGAGGCGGCGTGCCTCTAAAATGCATTGATACCAAGTAATCTTGAACTCATCGTATTCCAATGAAAAGCTTTAGGCTTGAATCAAAAACCTTTGACAATCAACTTTTTTTTGCAAAATTAAAATATTTTTTGGATAAAACTAATAGCAACATTTTCTATTTGAATAACAGCTGATGATGCCTCCTTCATACTCTGTAAGATCTTTAGTGTCAGATTCTTTGCTAGGAAAGGATTTCATTCGATAGACAGTGTTAATGAGAATATTAGATGTCCTTCTTGCTATTTTCAAAGTCAGAGGTTCAAATTTTTCATATTGGATCTAAACCTGATTTCGTTAAGGAACTCATGCAATGCCTTAACAGACATTTGAAATTGCAATTGTTGGAAAAATTTGCATTTCAATTTACCAAAACACATTTCAATTTACAAAAACACAATCAAAGAAAAGACGGATAGAAACAAGACACAAACACAAAACTTATTTTATATATATTTTTCCCTGAAAAAAGCATCATAAACCATTTTACGTGAAAAGACTTTGTCTACAATTCTTTATTTCATAGGGTGTTTGTAGCTGTTCGCTACAGATAATCTCTAAGAGACTTTTTCAAGTGCTTGGCACTTATTATAAGGTTATTTTTAAACAGCCTGCGTTCAAAACGCGTCCTTGGTAAAGCGACTAACCTTGAGCGTTTTATGAATTTTCCATTCACAAAATAAAAGTACCACTTTAATGCGTTTCTGTTTGGGAGTATCTTTCTGATACATAGCTGACTAAACAATCTTCTCCAATTCTTATTTAAATTGCAGACAACATTTAAGAAACTGAAAATTTTTCGTATGGTTAAAAGGCTGTGCTAGTCAACAGCGACATCATAAAACGTTGGTTATCCATCATTTTTTGTCGGAAACGCAGGTTTTCAATTCAAATATTTTTTCAATTTTTCGTAAAAGAAAACTGTCAGTGGTTTGCTAAACTTTCAAGTAATCAGAGTTTTTCGAATATCTAGTCACTCATGTTCATAACCTTCTGCTAACTTTTCAATTGATTTTCCTGATGCAGATTTTGTATATGGGGCAATCTATAGGTTTCGAATTCTTGGGTCTTCCAGGACCTTCGTATCGTGTCTTAATTTAGTAAGGAAGAAGTCGACAATGTTGATCATAAAGACAGCTGAATACCTTTTAGCTGCACAGGACTGAAGAGCATGCCAGCAACTGTTGCAGACCACAGTCCATTGTGCGGTGCATCTGTCTGTCTTGCATGGCAAAATTCGGTGCTGCAGTGGCGAAAGCGCGCTTGACCGAACCCCAAACTAAAGCAACAAGCCTTCTGGAACTCCCCCAAACTTATTAAACATTTATGGGATCATGATTTGGATCGGAACCGTGCCTAAGGATTCGAAAAAGGGTCCAAGACAGAACCATCAAATTGCAAAATCTACACGGCTGAAGACAAAAGTCGATTTTATTGACTAGGGGTACTATCACAAAAACAAGTCACAAAAACAAGTAAAGTGTATTTTTTTGTCGCATTCCGCATTACGTTCGCTTCTGCGCACTCGTACAAACATGTCCTGGTGTCGTTCAGCGCGCATTTTTCTGCAGATTTGAAGCATTTTGGAGGTGTTGTAAAGTTATGACATAATTGGAATGGTGTATAGTGTTTTTATGACCTGTTTTTGAGCAAGGCGCCAAAAAGGTTGTAGAAAATTGTTTTTTATATTTGCAAACCTTTTATCTTATCCATTACGATTAAGACTTGATATCCCACTTTATGTCAAAGCCAGGTGTTTAGTTGCCGTATTTTAGTGCTACTGCTTCTCACTCATTGTCTGCTTCAATGATTGCGCAAAATATAGGTGTAGGCAGTAGCTCCACTTTTCGCTGAAGTTCTGTTTGTAACAAACAAGGCCTATTTTATTGCATCAAAAATATTTTCAAAACACAGATGTATAAGAGAAGAAAATTGTGGGAGAGGGTTTATGATTTGCAACGCACATGCCAGCCACACGGCAAGCAAGAGACTTGCCTGTAATCATGTTGCCTATTTTTTATTTGAAAAAGCTGCTGTACCGCCTTGAAAATCTTAATTCGACCTGAAGGGTAAGTGCTTGGCCACTGTTGTACTGCTGGGAGATCTCAATGAAAAACATATTTTGAATCTCTTGCTAAAAATTTTATTCTGAAAACCTGGGAAGTTTACTGTCATCAGTACATCACCGGACGCACTATGAGCCTATGGATCGCCAGCAAATGAAGCATATTCTGTAGAGCGATTAGTACCTGATAACTGTACTATAGTAGCATACCTATAGCGTCACTATTGACAGACTATGAAACCGCGAATCACCTTAGCTTTAGGACAACATTTTAACGCCGTTCTATTAGTCTCAAGTTGGGAGTCGTTTCTCGTTGTGCCCACCTGAAGCAAGAATTGTTCCTGTTCCAATTTGATCACGTATACTACTGGAATGTTTAATATTGCTGCTGGAAGAATTTTTACCAGGCGGTAAAACACTTTCTCTGGAAGGCAAGTGACCGATCTGACAGCATTTGATCCCCGTGTGTGTTTGAAAAAGCCTTACACTGTTTTTAGCAAAAGCTTCCTCGGATAGCTTTTCACATAATTTAATTTAATTTATTTGTTTGTTAGCAGACACGAAGTCCATAGTATGAACACACACACTCTGCAGAACGCAGGTTGATAAAAACAGACAATACAG
>JGI24159J19872_10001122_pt1 | contig 28356 bp, 9 predicted proteins | sample Ectturendosymbi4_FD_19872 | JGI IMG/M metagenome (IMG submission 19872)
CTATCTATCTATCTATCTATCTATCTATCTATCTATCTATCTATCTATCTATCTATCTATCTATCTATCTATCTATCTATCTATCTATCTATCTTGTGTATACGACTTCGAAACATCTTACGTAAGTGGTTCGTGACTACAGTTTTCACTCTACCCACACATGTCCTGCAACCTCATGGAATTTTGTATGGGTTTTCTGCAGGCCCGTAACCAACTTGGGACACCAGGAGGGGCGAAGAGTTTTCTGAGAGGGGCCCAAATTTTTTGAACTATGTCCAATAGTATAAAACTATGTCCAACACATTTTTCCAGGGGGGGCGAAAAAATTTCTAGAGGGTGCTTTTCCCCCCTGCGCCTCCCCGGTTACGGACATGGCTTTCTGTAATGATTCAGAACCAATTCTTTCGCGTATTTCACCTCTTTGTCCCGGAGGTCAAATATTTCTAACAGAAAAACACTTGAAAGGATTGGGAAATCATATTTATTTAGTGAAAATGATTTAAAACATGAAATAACTTCGGCAAAGAATTTGCTTCGGAAGAAGTCGAAACTGCCTATATCGCTCGAACAATTCTTTCATTTATAGCTACTTAAAAAGCTGCGTTTGATTGTTACTGGTGTCTTTAACTCTTCCCGTCACCAGTGCTTCATGCGAGAGAAGTTTTTCAAAATTGAAATTAGCGAAAACATTTCCAAGAAATTCCATGACCAGTGAAAGATGGGTAACATTGATCTACTTTCAATTGAAAGGTACGAGCTGAAAAATAGATTTAGATGATTTGGTTGATGAATTTGAAAGTGGACATGGTAATCGAAGGATTAAGTTACATTGAGGTGATGTTGACATAAAATTCTAACGTAGACTGTGCAGGGATCTGTGTGATAATTATATTGCTCTTTGTTTATTTGTCTGAATCTTTTTACGTTTAGAGTTAGTGCGTGTTTTGCTTATGACAAGACGGTCATAAATCAACGCAGGATTGAAAAGACAGCTTTTGAGNGTCAGTCAGAGGAAAATTCAGTGTGAATATTAAAATGAACGACTTTGTNGGGAATAGTCTGCAAAAGACGTTTACGCCTGCTGTTACATCTTGCTGTCGAGTACACGCCCTAAACGCCGATGCACACCCATCTGCGGCGTTGCTATGCTATACTTTCGGAAACCTTTTATGTGTTTTATAGTATGAATATTTTGACAAAACTAGTTGGCTATCAGCATAACAGCCTACTTGTCTCTGTGTCACGATGGAATTCATTGTTGGAACCATTTCACTTTCATGTGAATTGTTTTCACTTTCGTGCAACTGTTTTCGTTCATGTGGTGTCGGCGCAACTGTGTACGGAAAATGGTGTTTCGTTTTACATGTGCAGTGTTGCGGAAGTTGCATGGTTAGTACAGAATATTCGACATAGCAGTACAGGTGTGTGACTGTATCTACAGTGGGGTTTAGGTGTCTCTAGTGAATAGTGACGCTCGGTCATATTTAACAATATTCACAAGCCTATGTTGGGTTTGAAAGGGTTAGTCACAGCAACTTGATCTTCAGAACAACGAAAAATCACCATGCAAGATAGACATTTATGTTGGCCCCCTTACTTTTTCCTTGGTCCCGCAGCGGTCCCCCACTTTTTTAATCCTAGAATCGCCACTGCCCCCACATAAACATAAAGGCCCCCTATTGAAGTCTTTTGGGCAACGGCTCTGCTCCTCGCGTGAAGCTCGCCATAAAATTGTAGCTCCATCTAGTTCCTTAAAACATCTTTTAATTTTGCTTTATCAGAATTTTGTTCCAATCAAAATGCATTTTTCTAGTGTTCTCAACTTGTGTTTTCAGATTGTGCCAACGTTTCTGTGTTTACCGTGGTTCAATTGCCTATTTGAAGCTGTAATGATTTCAGGCCTTGAAAGTGAATGCTACTTAATTTACGATTTAAAGTTTTTGTTTACAACGGGACATATTCAGAGATCATTAGGCCGCAGGTGGAAAATAAGGTTAATGACTAATGACTGAAGTATTATCCGAAACATTGTCCAGTGCTGAACATCGAGCCAGTGATATATTATTACTATTGATATTCAATTGGCCAAACCTCAGTTAGAGATTCAATGAAATATGAACTTGTGCAGTTTCCACTCAAGCGACCAAATCGATTGCTTTACTCATGAAGTTGGTTACAGAGCAGCCAAAGGCAAACAACTCAGACCTTATCAGTTACATGTTTTGGTACAAGTTTTTGTGAAGGGAACACAAGTACTTTGACGTGTTCGCGTAATCAATAACATGTCCAATGCAACAAACTTGTTTGCGTCTCTTAACTTCCTGAAATTAGACATAAAAGTGTCCGCTGCTGACTGTCTTGTTCCAGATTGTTCCGTTACTCCAAGCAATATTGAAGTTTTCCTGTTTCATCAGCAACAGTTGTACGGCAGTCTAACAAGTTAGGATAAGTTTTACGATCACCTTGCAAAGGGATGAAGCATACCGAAGCTGGCTACACAACATTTTCTTTATATATTTTAAATAAACAGTGAAGAAAAATTTTAAAGCGAAAAACATTGCATCGATTTTAGAAGTTCAGGAGAACATATTTTTTCACTCAGGATAAGGAATGTTATTGGAAGCTGATAATATCTCAGCAGCTTGCCTCCCACTCTGCGAAAAATCCCAAAATTAGGCAATCGACGCCACATTCGTTTGAAAATCCTATTCAAAATACAAAATATTAGTTGGTACTTTTTTTATCAAGCTTTTTGTTTATATATATCAAGTTTTTAAAAATTATTTTAATTAAAGTTAGATTCACTGAAGTATAAGACTTGTTGAAGATTTCTTCTTCAGATTATAGTTGTAAATGTATCAAATAAAAACGTAAACAGGAAAAATTGCAAGTTGCGTAGAAGCAGGGATGCTGACCGACCTTTGCATGCTTCGTTTTCTCTAATGCTTTCCATTGAAAATATTACCAACCCCTCAAGGTTTTTCTACTGATTACATTGTTAAACTTACTTTGTTTAGAAAGCAATCAAAACCGCAAATAGCCCGCGCAGCACTTAGGGAAAGTAGATAAGGAAATTATAAGCGAGCATCCCTTTTTTGAGGTAATCTTTTTCTCCATGCAAGCATGGAAAATATAATGTAGTTATGCCTTTTGCTGGGAAAGTTGATGACATATTTGAATATAAAATCAATGCTAACGTTTACTTTTAAAAAGTGATATATTGACATTTCCGTCAGTTACGATAGTTTCAGCATACCTGTGATAAAATGTGTAATTTCTATATTTTTTGACGAAATCTATTTACAACAGAGAATAAAACATTGATACTTAGACTGATGTAGGATATAAGTTAATTTGAAAAATCTTCTTTCACAGTACTTAGTGTTACTTTACAAGTAAATTATGTACCGCTGTTAAACAGAAATTTTTAATTGCAACGACTAACAAAAATTTTTAATGGTATTACAGCGAAGCCAAAATATAGGCCATGGCGTTTGCAGAGCATACTTTGGTTAATCAGTACCTTGGAGATAATAATGTTTGCCTTATATGTGTATACGTTATGAGTAAGGTCAGCATAATTCGTTATGAGTAAGGTCAGCAATGGGAAACGATGCACTGATTTGTCGCACCATGAGCAGGGAATCGGCCTTCAAGAATGACGATTTTGAATTAAAAATCTACGACGTTTCTACGAAGTACGTGCTTATCGGTGAAAGTAAGATCGTGGTTTCTCTTGACGGCAATGCATCATTTGATTCAAAGTTTAAAGTGTGAGATCGTTGAAAACAACAAAACATAATAAACGTAGTTTGTTTTGCCATAAAATCAGATATATATATATATATATATACAGTATATATATCGCAGCAGGGTCTATAAAGTGCAGCACATAATGCAAGAACTATAACGAATTTTGAACTTGCGCAATAAACATAATAATTAAACGCCTGGGAGCAGGTAAGGTTGAAGATTCTGATTTCGTAAGTTTTGTTAGCCTAAATCTTTGATCTCCTTGCCGCAAATTTTATAACAACTTCAAGAATGCATTGAAAAGGTCTGCAGCAATAAGTTATGCAACCAATTATTTTAGTGTTTTGCACTTTACACGCTGAATAGATGCAAATTTTATTGCCACGTTTGGAATTGTACAGTAGGTAGGCCAAGCGAAGAGAATTTACTAGCCAAAGATTAACTTTTCTGAGGTTTACCTTAAATTAACAGTTCAACGTTTGGAGCAATGGAAATAGCAATGAAACAAGGAGGCCTAATATCATCATAATTTAAACTCATGATTTTTTGAGCAACGCCCACCATCCATTCCAACAACAGCAAAGGTTTTCAAAATTTGAGGAAATAAAATTATTGATTAAAACTATTAGTTTGGTATGTCACGGACACAAATTTCGTCGTTGTGGCGCTTGTTAGACTTTAATTTAGCTCATATGTTGAAACAAGAGTTATTTTGTGACAAGTGAATAAAATTGTGTTGTTGATCAATTGCTTTGGACATTTATTGGATAATTTGCTATGCAGAAACGTTTGTTGTAGAATTCTCGCAAAAAAGATAGCTTGGGTTGGGAAAAGCATAAATGACCCTTTATATCTAAATCTAAATTGATGAAGAAAACTCAGAAATATGATTACCCTAATAAAGTTCTCCAGTATATACCTTGATAGTGACAAAAAATGAAAGTTGGTCATTATTTTGGCAAAGAAGTATAAACTTGCGTACTTTACTTTCAACTTTTTCTGACATAACTTGCATTGTTCTTATCCTAAACTTATTTTGAGCACCTGACATGAAAAACTGTTTTTGAAACATGTGCACATTTTGTTTCCCGTTATGCTGTTTTTCTTTCAAGTCCATAAACATAACAGTTTTCACGAAGAATCAAGAAAATTTTTACTGAAAAAATCGAAAACCAAAATACGTTAACTGGTAAGGTCTTACAAACACTATAGTATGGCCTTCTGCAAAAACACAAGTCATAATGAAACTTGCCCCCATAATCACAAAACGATGGCTGTTATTTCTTTACGTCTTTCTTCATGACATGCTGTTTTTATTTATCAACCAATTTTCAATTTTAGTCTGTGGGTCTGCAGAGAACATTATTTGCTATGGAGGCTTTTATATTTCCTTTTCTTAACCAATTGCGTGAGTTCTTTGAGTTCTCCTTTTTAATTAATGCATTAATTCGCCATTTCCAATCGTTGATTGATGCGATTTTGACAGAACAGTCTGATCAATACTTTCTGTTGAGTGTTTTGCTGAAGTGCTCACGCGGTAGGTGTACGTAACGCCGTCATCAAGTGATTGCAATATGCGTTGAAATATATGCAGGTTTAGATGAATCTGCTTGCTGAACTTGCAGTCCATATCATGTTTTAAGTGGTCTTCATCGTTTTGGACATTTGCAGCAGCAAACTGTTTTAATACAATGTTAACGAATTGCGACCGCTGTGATATTTCAAGATTTTGTTATTGTTTGCATTACAAGATCTAATACCTTTGCCGCTAAATATCGTAAAAGCTGTTGGCACCAAACATAATTGAACGTCTCAGAGTTCGAAATTAGTTGACCTTCCTTTGAAAAACGCCAGGCTTTTCTGGGCCGTGTCTGATATTGTTGTAAACGTTTCCAGTATTCCCATAATTACTCAAAACGTTTTCAGCCGGGTTCTTTTCAATTATCCTTTTGTTTCATGAGTGATAATTTTAGAGCCTTTTACAATGAACATATTTACGGTTAACTAAAATGAAGTTGTATGGCAACATGATAGCAAGGTAATGTCACTTTCTTATTAGCCATTGCCTTCAGCAAATTATGAAATGGGTAATCACATTTTGATCAAATGCTGGAGATAACAGATGGTTTTTGTAAACGTTTGTTTTTAGGAAGAAGGAAACAAAAAACACAAAATGCAATTAAAATTTTTTAAAATCTTGCTTTTGGTGATCTTAGTGAGCTCTATGCTTTTTGAGATCAACTGTGCAGACGATGAACAAGGAAAAAAAAATAGGAAAAGGAAACGAAAGAATGGAAATGGAAGAAGAAGAAAACACAGACGAAGAAAAAAACAGAAATTATTTTCCACCACAGAAGTCACTGAAAAGTTTGAAAATCTTACTACTGTTCAACTGACATTTCCTGAAACTGCTGTACTTGCAATTGAAACTACCCTGAGCTCTAATGTACAATCGAGTTTCAGTCCAGCTGTTGCTCTTCCGAATCGCACGCCATCTGTTAGCCCAGGCATAGAGACGAAAACCGCACCTTTTCAAGAAAGCAAAGATGCTGAAAATAGCTTCAGTGGTGCAAACACATCGATGACTTTTCAAAAAGCAGCAACAGCCGTTTCATCAGACCCTCCGAAGGAAAGCAAGCTCAGTGGAGCTTTTGCAATCATCGATCTCTTATTTACTGATATAGATTACGACAAAAACGATGCAGATGGACGAGGTAACTGGTCCGTTGCTACGCGCGCTTCTTCCTCCCCACAAACAGAATATACCAGAAAACAACGGAATGATCATAATGTAACGGAGGTGCCCGGACATTTTAGGAAAGTAACTTTAGCTGTTGAAGCGCAGGGAACTACTGAGATATCACGTGATGATGAAGAGCTTCAACTTGTTATTTCTAGTCTTTCTTCTAATAAAAAATTGCTTGCTGAGGCATCTCATAATAAAAGTCTTATTTCCACTAAAGGAGAAAAATCTGCAGTGCAGAACAACACAGAAAATTCTATTCAGCCACACAGCAGGCATAAAATCTGTCAGACGATGAAGTTAAAAAACCTTTTGCTAAAACTGCAATCGAAAGGCTTTCCTGTTCAAGAGCTACCTTTGTGCGTGGCTGATGATGCAACTTGGGAAATTTTAAATGCAACGAATCGCATTCTTGTTGAGCATGGCTTGCCACCCTTATTTCCTTGTGAGTTTGGTCTATTCGGAAGCGATTGTGTTTGTGATGTAGATGCCATAAAAAAAGATTTTCGAAACAAGTTGGCACTCGAAATTGTGCCGCTTTCAAAAGCACAGCTGCTATACCAAACAAGTTTGACAGTTTCCGATGCAGTTCGGTTGATCAACAGTACTCTAATTGACCTAAACTTGTCACCCCTGCCCTGGTGTATTGTCGATGAAAGCAGGGTGACAGCGAACGCAGAACAGGACGGAATCAGAAGTCACAAAAAAAGCAAAGCAGAAGCATCCTACTCAGATACGGAGATGATAGATGAAAATTCATGCGATCCTGAACACATACGACAACGCTACCTTGGTTATATTGGTAAAGGTGTGATCACACTAGATCCTAGACTCATAAATCAGAACCTATCTGACTTGGTGAAGGTTGAAATCATAAATGAGAACTACGCACAGAAGGGTTTGCCCGCTATTTCCAGTGATTGCTTAAGCAAGGGTGAAAGCCGAACCAGTGAACCGTCTTGTAGTCTGGATTTTGACGAAACCAACAGCACGCAACTCCTACAATTTGCGAAGAAGCTGGCTTCAGAAGGGCATATTTCGCAAGAATCTGTCGACAAGCGGTTTAACAACCAGATGACTGACCAAGATTTGATTCAAATTGTGTTTGATGCCGCTGTCCGAAGTGGGAGAATATCTGGAAACTGCACAAGACCACCACGAGTAGGAGAGGTTTACAATCCCAACAGCGTAAGTGTGTGTCGAAGCTACAGGCTAAGTTTTTCAATTGCATTGTAACACTGTTAGAACCAGTGAAATGTATTTTAGAGTAATTCCATACCAGCTTTATTTAAAAAACTTAGCAGACAAAAAGTCCTTAACAAGCCCCTTTTTCATCTTTCGGTAGCCTTTAGTAGAGGTAAAAGTAGTATAGATCAAGTGGTATTGAATTAATTCTTGCAATTTTTAAAATCTTGGAAAATTAGCGTTTTCATTAAAAGCTTTCAAAGTCTGCTGAGTGCATGACGATTTTCACGCAATGGAAAAATAGTGTAAGCACACTTATTTCTATGAACGCAAAAACTTTCATCAAAAGTTAAAGTTCCTAATGTGAAAACGTAAGAATTGTGCTTGATTACTAAAAGCTGGTTGCATGCGTAACCTTTCATGGGGAGAGAATGTCTGCATTGCAATTCACCGGTAAAAATTGGCGGTATTCGACTTATGCGCTGTTTCAGAAGCGTATGGACGTTATTTAGGAAGATAGACTTTTACGACATGTTTGGAAAATTTTCTAGGACTAGGAGGTCCTACCGAACAAATTGGTGGGAGGCCCTGCGGTGGACAAAGATATAAGAAAGGCCTTTGCAGACATCGTATAGTCCTTGTTCCGATTGTTCCCGGAATGCACAGCGGACACAAGTGGAGTGGCAAAAATATTTCTTTATAAAAATGCCAGTCATGATCATAACTTTGCGAAAATACTTGAAAAATTGTTCCTTCCTTTTGGGGGGCCAAAGGGGTTCAACGCCCTAAATTTAGGGGGTAATTTTACATTTTTTGTCTTTGAAAAGCCTATTCCATCAATTCAAAACACAAGAAACACCTGAAAATTACGCAACACGTTGTCCTCGGTGTCTTACAACATCCTACCAAATTTCAAGTGAAAATATTGAGACGAAAAAAGTTATGGAAGTGTTTATTTAAGAAATTGACAAAATGATTTCCAAATTTTGACAAAGTGTTGTTAAAAATTTGGCAATCTTATATTGAATTTTTGCATTCATTTTAAATGTGAATTCAAAAAACGATATTTTCATGGGCTAAAGCGAAAAAGCTAAAATTTTTTTTTCAAATTTACGAAAGTTGTTCTCTTCACCCAAAGATTTTTACCCCCAAACAGCGATGAGTTATTTTGCTTGGTATTTTTAGTTAGTTGGGAACCTTAGACGTAGTCCAAGCCAACCGTTTCAGAAAAGCTAACAGGTAAGCGTGAAAGGAATTTTTTGAATATTCCGGGAATTGCCAAAAAATCGCTGCCGGACAATCACAAATTTGGATTTTCCTCAAAATTTTCAAATTTTAAGGTAACCTCTTTTAAATTCATCGGAAAGATCTCTGTCTTCCAAATCCGAGGATGTCTTCACTGATTTTGAAAGTTAACTCATTCGACCGTTATGACCGATAATAACCTTTAAAAGCCATTATAGCGAGTCCTGCGGGTGATTCCAGTTACTGGCAAGCCAACAAAGTGTCATAGAAAAGCAACAGGTCCCTCCGTGGTAAAATACTTAATATTGCTAGATTTATCAAAGACTAAAATAGTGTCTTGCTCAGGAGATGAGGAGGACATCCTTGCCAGATGTCCAAGCACCTTGAAAAATATGCCGCGACATAATTAAACCAAAGCTGGAAGATACCCTATGAGGTTTTCGTCCTGGCCGCATTACTACACACCAAATATTCAATTCCAAAAAATTTTCGAGAAATCTTGGGGTATGCTAAAGAAGTCAGCACATGTTTTGTCCATCTCAAGAAAACATACGTTGGGGTTCGTCGTGAAAAGCTTTGGGGAATGTTGCGGGAGTACTGTGCTGACGGCCGCGTGTTTCTGGCCGTCAAGTCACTGTATTTCTGCGCAGAAATTTGTGTCTGTGTCTGCATAGTTAAATCACAACCGTTCACAGCGTGTGTTGTAGGCTACAAGGGTGTGTGCTGCCACCACTCTCCTTCATAGTCTATGTGATATGACAGGAACAGCCGAGCCCACGTAGGCGTCACTGTTGCAAGCAGCAGGATGAACCGATTGCTTTTTGCGGACGATTTGGTAGGTCTACTGCTTGGATCCTTTGAACAGGTTCTTCCACATGCTCTCGATTGGTTTTCAACTGCGTGAGACCAAGCGGAAACGCCAATCAGCACTAAAATTACCGAGGTGTCATCAGGCCCGTAACCAGCTTGGGTCACTAGGAGGGGCGAAGAGTTTTCCGAGAGGGGCCCACATTTTTTGACCTATGTCCAATAGTTTTAAACTATGTCCAACACATTTTTCAGGGGGGCGAAAAATTTTCTAGGGTGGGCGAAGCCCCCTGCGACCCCCTTGTTACGGTCCTGGGTGTCACAAATCTTTAAAAACGCAAGCCCTGATGCAAGTAAGCAGCAATGTACTGCAGCACTGTGCAGCAGGTCGAGCACTTCAAATTCTTTGAGATCGTATTGCCGAGTGACGGAAGGGGGAACACGGAGATTGATACACAAATTCGTAAAGTAAATGGAGTTCTGCGTGAGCTTTATCGTTCTGTGGTGACAAAACGCGAGTTTTCAAACACCGCAAAGCTTTCGGTTTTAAAATCTGTCTTTGTTCCAATTCTCATCTATGGTCACTGGTCAGGAATCTTGGTTAATGAGTGCTCATGTAGAACGGGCAGATATAGGATTTTTGCGAAAAGCTTACAGTCTGACACTTCGCGAGAACCTGCACACTGCACAGCTATGAAATTTATAAAGTTCAGAATGTCAAGCCACTACTCCGATTGTAGAGATCTCAGCTGCGTTGGTTCGGCCATGTGACCAGAGTGTCCCGGGAATGATTGACTTATCAAGTCGTGCTAGCTCCACCCACGGGAAAGTGGCCCAGCGTCGTCCAAAGGACCAGACAGCATGATTATATCACTAATCTTGCTTCCCGTCTTGGTGTGGAGCTAGCACAACTATCAGGGTTCGCTGAAAAGTGTGAGATGTTTCGATTCCTTGTAGAGGTGCTGCTCCCGTGGACCTATTCCGAGGAAAGCGGGTATGAAAACGAATAATCTATGAATGTTTTTCAGGAGTTCAACCAACTCTTGGCCTTGATTCATGGAGGTTTTCTTCCTTCTGACACCCTGCAAAGATTTGCGCGAGGAGAAATTACACGACAATGGATCCGTGCTAACTTGAGCAGGAACAGGGCTTACATCCTGTCCCAATTGCCCATCGCCCTCCGAACACTTATTGAGAAAAAGGAAATGCCTCCAAAAATTGAAGCGGCCATCTTTAGCGGCATGTACAACAAGTCATATCTCTTGCAAATGATAATAGCCGACGATGTACTTGTCAAGAAGCTTCTGCCAGCGAGGATTCTTAACATGCTCCAGGTGTGCTTTTGAGTTAAATGTTTTTGTAGTTCACCTTTGCTAATTAATCCTCTGAAATTGTTACATCCGCGCTTATTATTCTCAGTAAACATTTTTTTGCGTGTAAAGAAAAGCTTTGCAGCCAAAGATACTTTAAAAACTGCTGTTGTTGCAACAATGCAGCTTCGGATTTTTGCATACTTTTTGTCAAAATCGATGAGTTATTGCCACGTTTGATACCTTACGTTAGCGTGTGGCATTGCAACAATTGTTTCTATGTAGTGCACACTACCTATAATAGACGGGGCCAGAGACACGATTGAGACAATAATAAATTCATATTGCCAAGTTTGAGCCAGAAACAATTAACTTTTTTTGGGACAAAGACGAACTGAAACCAGATTCCAGAAGTTCAACCCAAGGACAACAATGGCATAAAAAACATAACTATTTCAAGAACAGTTTTTGCGATACCGAAGCACAATTTCAAGGTTTTTGTTTTCAGCAACCATTTTCATTTGTCACAGCGTAAAAGAAATGAAAAACACACTTGTGGCATTGGAAACATTTAATTTAAGTCACCGGAAAAATATCTAAGCTGTCACTGTTAAAACCGAGAGATGTGCCATTCTTACATCAAACAAATTAAGAATGAAGAAAATAACATCCATATTGGCAAAGCTCTCGGGAACATTACTTGTCTGTAGAGTTCTACCGCTGTGGTCTCTGCGAAGTGATATATATTTATATATTTTCTCTATAGATTCAATGCCAATTTCCTGCATCCAAGAGGAGGGGTCGTCAATAAAGTACGTCAAACATCAATTACGTCAGGCAGGGGAAGCTTTTGTGACAAAGGGAAGGCGATCAAAATATCACGAATTCACAAAATTTCTCAAGAATCTTTAACCACATGTTGCGAATGCCTTTCTTTAAACTGAAAATATTTGTGAATTTTTACTTCAAGCATGTTTTGGACCACATAATTATTACCAGAGTTCTTTACAAAATGATATTATTTCCGTAGACTCAATAACAATACTACACAAAATATTCATTTAAAGAAGGGATACCAACGTGGTGCCCGCGGGCACCAAGTCGCCCGCAAGGCCCATGTCGGTCGCCCGCGGGCCTGTTTTAAGAATAACATTAGCATAATCAATGTCTTCACATTAACGAATATCAATACTAAAATACTGAAGGTAAATTGAGCAAAAATTTTATTTCATAAGTTTGTATCAAACTAGTAGCCCTTCGCATTAATCGGTACACAAGAAGTAGCTCGCAGTTTCAAAAAGGTTGGCGGCCCCTGATTTAAAGCAACTTGTCTGCATCTGCATCCATCCACACCTAATAATTTTGTGGGGTTTGAGATTTCTATGTGCTATATTGAACTTAGGTTGCATCTCCAACATACAAAAAACAACCAAATGGAAAAGCCTTACCACTCCCGTCGCCGCGGGGAAGGTTTTGGTGGGCTTAGCTTTCCCAAACAAAGCTTCAAGCCCCCCCAAATTGAAATATGAAACACTATACGTTGGTAGAATTTTCGCCACATTTGAATGTCAAGCCCAGCTGCACGAACGTAACCCTCCCCGCACAAACCTAAAGACCCTATTGACGACTTTCTGGCGACGGTTCTGAGGTTTACCGGCAAAAATTTGAAAAATATGATTTTACAACACCTTCACATATGATTTTGTTATAATTGCAGTTGGAGTAGCGCGTCTCTGATTATTTCATACCAGAGCAACCGCAATAGCGCAGTTAGCTGAAATTTTAAATTATTTGCAGCACTATAGTCCTCTGTAGCTGCACAGCATTTCTAGAAAACCAATCTAAGACTACTGAGTATTTGGCAAAATACCTTACATATTAAGACCGTCATATGCAAATCGGCAGTTTGAACATAAACCTAACAAAAGTTTGTGATTTTCAAACGTAGCTAAACTATTCTTTAACAGTTGTTGCACTGTATGCACCGAAGGTTTTCATTTGACAGTTGGGAATTGTGGTTAAAATTTGTGTAACTTTGTGTGTGGCGCTCCAGGTTGTGGACGAAATTTTGAGTGACGTGCTATTTTTTATTGCAAACTTTCGAGGAATATGCTGTCTTTATGGACCAAATTTTAAGCAAAAGTCTTTTTCTAACACTATTTTTTATTCAAGTGTCAGTACATAATAATCATTATTTATATCATATTAAGCTTGAATCCATATCTCGTCAAAATCATAAACACATCTTCAAGGTGCTTTTACTCAGTTGAGTACAAACAATGACATACATTAGAATAAACTGATTGCACACAGCAATTGCAGCTCATGCCTTGTGTAAAATTTCCTTTCTCATCTGTGTTTCATGTATCTTAATCGCAAATCATGGCAAGTCCACACCTCGCTGTTTGCTTGAAACAAATCTTTGTCGGTTTTACTGCACTCTTTAGTTTCGATTCGGTATAAGTTTGTTTCGGCATCTCCCTTGCAAGACATTGCATAACTTCCTGGGGAAAAAGTTTAGAATGTCAAAATGGTGTGCTTTGCTAAATCGGAAGGGTGGAAATCACACCGATAACTGCTTGTTAAAATATAGCGCGGTATTATATATCCAGTCAATATACCCACTGGTTTCATGGTTTAATAACTCAAATAGTAATTAGCTTAAGAAATCTCAAGTCAAGATTAACTTTTCGAATCGTTCATGTGAGAGATGTAACAAATTGTGATGTTTTGATCATGGGAGGGTTCGGAAAAAGCTAAATTCTGTCAAAAAATTGGCGAGGCATCAAAATCGTATAAAGATTATGTGACGTCATTTGTGTTTTTTCCTAGGAGATGTTTCTGAATTATTTCGACATTTTATACAAAGTGGTTCATTGCGGTTGTTCCTCGACATTTTAAACTAAGATTGCTATTCTATACAAAAGACACCACGATATTCTCATGAAAACAGGCAGCTTTTTTATCAGTATTCAGCAAATATCACAAATTTTCAAACGAGTATGAGGTTAGTTCACGCAAGCAAGGACTGTCTTGAAGCCGAAGATTTCATTTGCACTGTAAAATAGTGCTCAAGTGATTAGACTCCGAAAACGTAACGCAGTGGAATCAATCAGCAGTTTTTTGATAAGAAATCGATTTCACATAACTCTACTTATCCTCAGTCCTAAAATCATATTCAAATTGAATGCTATTTGAGTGCACCGCGTTCAAACATACACTACTTCGATCAAAACGCGCAAGTTTTCGTAGAACAGCTGTGCAGTAGCACTACTCGCGTGTAATTAAATCACATTTCCAGGTGAAAAACGTGATTTACGAGTTTCGCATCTATGAAATTGTCAAAGATTCTTTTGAATTTCCAACGCAGTGGCAAATGTAGCCTACATTAATTGTGTAATTAGTATGCTAGAGTGCACTTTTTCATCAATATCACTGCGAAATGTGTTGAGCTTCGAAATAGCTTTCTTCAAAAAGCAGAAAATTGTTTCTTGACCTCATGGTGCTCGATGTAAAGGGATTCTGGGGTATACTGTATACCTAGCAGTAAAATGCAGCATTTCAAGAAAGGAAAGTGCTGCGGAAAAGAGTTTCAAAACACTCTTCCTTGTAACGCCACAAGGCTTTACTGTCTCAAAACTTTGGAAGTTGAAACCGCGTTAAGCGGAGCAATTTGTAATATTCCTCTAACCTCCTACAGCGATACTGCATTGAAACAGTTTTTGAGAAAAGTTGTCTTTTGTGCTAGTTATTAACTTATGAACATGTGCCTGTTTAGTGTAAATTTTGCCAGTTGATATTTATCACTCAGAGAGTCTCTGTAAGACAAAGTAGCCAGGCTGAAAAAATTGTGCAGTTTCAATGAAGTGACTCCTTTAGAAGCATCTAAAAATCTCTCAACCCAAGTTAGCCAAGAACTAACTTCCTAATGAAACTCTTTTCGAACAAAAATCTGCGATTGACGGCAGGAAGACTCACCTTCCTAGCAACAACGTCGCCGCTGGTTGCTGCTTTGTCAGTGGTCACGTGCTTGAGAGATAAAAGAACGCCGACAACTGCACAATTGCTGCACTGATGTTTTTTGCAGTTCTTTACCTACAGGCCCATTGCTGTGGCTGACTGTATTTAATAGTAGGAAAGGTCAACAATTTATTGTATGGCAGGAGCGTCCAGTGCCTCAGAAGTTGAAAGTGATCATGTTTAGTGGAAAAAACGCAACGGAGATCAAGGCTCAAATAGAAAATGACACTGAACTGCTTCAAGAGATCATGAACCCGTCCACCTACTTCTTTTACACCCTTTTTCAAGACGAAACAAATCAAAATATAAATGCTGCACTGAGCATCGTCGTCATTATCGTTCTTGTCTTTGTCATGACATCATTAGGTAACTATCTTGTTTTTATGGCAACAAGCTTGTTGGATGCTGGAGTTGTTTTGTTGTCCTCTCGCTTATATTTTCCTTGAAATGTGAGGATTTTTTTCTCAAAATAGCAACCTTGCTAAACAGTACTCTAACCAGGCTCTACTGGCGTTAAAACATGAAAACAGGTTAAAAAACTGGCCGGCGTTTCGACAGTCAGGTACAACTATCTTTGTCAGGGCGAATTCAAAATAGCAACCTTGTTATTTAAGTCGTAATCACATAAAACACACTGTTAAAATTCAGAAACATTGTCCTTTTAAGAGTAGTTGGCGCAACTGTCAAATTAAAAATCAAGCCAGTTGTAGAAAGCTCTGTGCCTGTTGCATTATTCGACACAGGCATTTGATAGTATTTCATTTTGGTACACACAGGTTGCACGATGACGATCACCGAAATCGCACAACATGCGCGGAGGCCAAAGGGCGTGATCATCGCTCTTTTTTCACAGTTCGTGGTTATGCCGGCAGCTGCGTTCGGCCTCACTCAACTTTTCGACCTGGACTTGTATTCGGCGATTTCTGTGCTTATCTGCGGTTGTTGTCCTGGCGGCAATCTATCAAATATTCTGGCATATGCCTTAAATGGCGACATGAATTTAAGGTGGTATTTCTTGAAACAATTTTTTATAGTAATTTAACATGTTGATTGTTTTATGTTCATTCACGCGTTCATACCTGGCAATCAAAAGGAATAAGATCACAATATTGCGCAGCAGTTTCTTTCCGTAATTAGGCTGTGCTGTACAATGATCTAAACGTTAATTTATCAAATATATATAAAAAGCTACAACTTCTTAACCATTGTTTTAATTCAGAGTTGCGACACACTGTTAAGCAAGCACTATTTGAATTAAAAAATAGCTTTTACCTTACCAAAACAATCTTTGTAATAGCTTTTCAGCCCTAAAACAATAGTGCAGAAGCGCAGAACCACGTCAGAGACACTCTTGTATATTTTTGGCAGTATTCTGATGACTACCTGCTCGTCAATTTTGGGCCTTGGCTTGATGCCTCTATCCATATATCTGTACTCTCAGCTTATCATTCCACTCGACAGTGGAGCAGTGGTTCCATTTGACAAAATTATCATCAACATTGCCGCCACAATTTTGCCGGTTGGAATAGGTATTGTCATTCGACATTACAAGCCGCAGTGGACAACCTTCGTGATGAGAGTAAGTGTTTCGGAATCGGACCATTGCCTGATTTTGCATAATACTTTTAGTGCGTCATTATATGTACTAAAAAGTACTATATTTGATCTTTTGACTTAATTCTGCAAAATCGATTTTGTTCACCTTTCGTTTCATATTAACTGAACTCCAGCTGCAATTTCCGGTTGGGTCTGGAATCTGGGCTTGCGGGTTAACTTGTATTGCTATCAACGTTTACCATTACCTTGGGGTTTACACAAAACCTTCTAAAACGTCAAAGATCTGTGTATAACGCACAATGTTCACGCGGTTGAGAACAGTGAATTGTTGCAAGATGTGTGTGAGGGAGTTCAAGAATGTATTTTTTTGGCACTGAATGACGTAATTCGTTTGGCTGCAAGCCGTATATTTTAGATATATCTTCATTTCGCTCTCTTTTTCCTACTGATTTGCATATTTAGAAATTAGTTCAGTTTGCCACTTNGCGCCTTTACAGAAACAGGGTGCTTGTGCCTGTACTACACCGTTAGTCACACACAGATCTGTAACCCTGTGCCTAAANTAATGTCATACTTTAACCTACAAGCACATTTTATACAGTTTTCTTGGAGTTTTCTGAACAATCTGTTAGCCATTCTAAGTATAATTACATGGCGGGAGGTTTTTATTGCTCGCATTCCAGTCTAAAGTAAAATGGTGCGAAGTAAGTGATTTCAGATAAGTTTAAGATGCTTTTACTCTTTCACATAAAGCATATTCACCGTGTCTGCTTTCCCGTTAAATAGTCTATAATCCGTATACACCACTGACTAAAAGCATATTTGAGTTGAACGAACGCAGCTAATTAAGGATTTCAGGATAATACTGAAGTACTCTCAGTGAATATATCAAGCTTTTACACCAGGATTCAACTCAGTTTGCCTGTACAACTTGACGAGGTTCAAGCTTGGAAGCTTGTAATAATTTAAGCCACAATACCTTGGACTTTATATTAAACATTGTGTTTCTTTTAAGTACAAACCAAACAAGGCAATGCCTTTTCGTTATTATTGAATAACGTCATGTAGAGGATGCTGACAGTCGCATTATTACTAGATTCTAAATAAAAATATGTAGAACGTGTCGGTAAGCCCGCACAGTATGCATTTAACGAAAAGCGGTCTTTGCAGTTCGGTGCTGTTATGCTGATGCTGGGCACAATCGCGGTTGCCGTGCTGTCAGGAGTTATGTTGGGAGATGCTTTTTTCTTGTACTTTCCCCCACCGGTCTTAGTTTGCTGTGCGCTTCTTCCAGCTGTGGGCTATTTCTTCGGCTACGGGTTTGCCTTCGTCGCAAGAGAGAAGCCACAATCCAGGTAAGCACTCAAGGCGCAAACTGAAGAAGTTGCTGCTATACATGAATAGAAGTTACTTGTTTTCACCATCAGTTTGATTTTGAAACCTAAACAACTGAAACAACTAAATCTTAAACAAATATACGTAACAAAGCAGAACGCGAACAATACCAGCGGGAAGAAAAAACAGCTGCTTCAAAAATATTACGTTTTTTCTCCAAACATTGATCTGATTTTGTTTAATCTTTGACACAAGTCTGCTGCGGTTTATTTACAAGAATCACCAACTCCCATGGTTTAGTTTAGACAGCACTCGCCAAGTATATATCTTCGGAAACTGTCAAACGTTTCGTTAACTTCGGAATGAAACAGCTCAACCCATTGGAATTGTTTTTGCAGGAGAACGATATGCGTGGAAACCGGATGCCAAAACGTCCAACTGTGCTCCACAGTCCTGAAGCTTGCATTCGATCCAGTAATTGTCGGAGTACTGTTCTTGATGCCTTTGGTATACATGGCTTTTCAGGTAATGCATGAGATGTTGCGACGTTTGTGATGTGCGTTGACCTTCAAACTCAACTGTTACTGAAAAATAGTTGAAAACGAATTAAGCAATGACCCCCTTGCGCTATATATGTAATCTTACCAAAAAAACGAAGACAGGTTATCTGAGTATATTTGTGCACTTTTGTTGCTCAAAACACGAAATAACAATAATGCAACAGAAAGAAAACACCTGCAGGGAGTAAAATTAATTGCATGCTGGTAAATAGCAAAAAGAAAATTTCAGTATTACTAACAATTAGTATGGATCCCGAATTTGAGGCACAAAGAGTTGGCAAAAGATGTTATGGGTCTAATACTCAACCAACCCTGCCGTCAACAGGAACTATAACTTGAACAAAGACTTAAAAAAAACACGAACTTTAAAGCTGCATTAATGTACATCAAACAGCAAACCTTAGTAAGTATTCACAGCAAAAAATTCACAGAGGAGAAAACCATAACTACCTACAGCAGGGGTGCACAACTTTTTCGCTAATGCTGGCCGCATTTTTCCATTATTTTCTCTTTTTCACACTGCGCCTAGCTTGCTTCCACTCGTCTGTTTGGCCATCTTTCTACTAAGTATCTTCATACAGTAGACAAAGAGATTTTATTGATGCACGGCTGCTATAACTTTTAAATTACATGTGAACGGCCGCATAAATTTTTATCGAAGGTCGAAGGTTGTCCACCCTTAACTTACAGGGAGGATGGGGTGATTAATTTCAAAAGTAAGAAGAGGCATTGCATAAAAATTTCATAAAATGGAACAGGGAAGCAAACAAACACCTTATCAATTAGTGTTTAGTCAAGCTGGAAATAAGGAATTTTTTGTGTTGCCTTCGCATAGTTATGAGAAACGCCTTGCTTGTTCTAAAGTAAAGAAAAAAAAAGAAAATCGAATCTTTCTTTTTATTTTCACTAAAGAAATCAAAAGGAAAAAAAGATTCGATTCTCTCAACCGGTTTTGGTGCCAATAGTTGTCTTCTGATTTTATACGTTGTCACACGTGATCTGCTCTTGCCCAATTCTGCTTGTTCTGCGCCATGTGACACGTATGAAACGCCATATGACAAGTCCGTAGCAAATGCAATAATGGTAGAAAGTCATCGGCAGTCCCACGAATGAAATGATGCAGTTGTCTACCCACTGTACCGCACTCAACCTACTAGTGCTTCCTAATGTAGTTTCGTGTAATTCAAAATCCTTCTAAGAACTAGGTATTGTATGTTGACAATTTTTTTCATTTAAGTTTTTCACTCCATGTTTTCGTTGCCAAATATGAGTGTCTGAAGAGGTATTCGAGTTTTGCAAAAAATATTTAGTAATTATTTGCAATGCATGGCAAGTTTCTGTGTATAAGCTTTTCCACTCATGTTTCTGCTTCCATTGAGGGTAATGTAATTTCAACTGCATATCAACTGAAATATTTTTTATCTGTTTTTCCCTAATGAGGTCCGAGCTTTCTTACACGTAAATCTAATGTAGGAACTTATTATATTATAGTGCTGGGTAAAATTTCATGGATGCAAATGTTCTGCTGACGTTGTGTAAACCAGCTCGTAACTTTTTCAACAGTTGATTTTTAGTAACCCTACGCTGTTTAAAAATTAAAAAATGTCAAGGTCAGCTACGTAAAAGTTGTTTTCAAAAGGGCCATCTACAAATGAGATGTTTTTCGTTTGTGTAGGCGAGCGTTGATCTGAATGGCCTTAGCGATTCATCCTACTTGCAAACAACTTCAAAATAATTTTTAAAATCAATAGCTTTATCAACACGTTGCGAACATCGAAGCAATCAAGCACATGTACGGTGGTTGTAGTCTTTCCTTGTTTTGAGTTCATTCGCCTTTACTGAAGCAAGGTTGACGCAGGGCACTGATGGTAAATCAGTGCAATGACCTTGCTGTAAACTTCTGCAAACAGAAGCAGGACGCTGGGAGATATGCCTAATCGTTGTGCAAATAACAACATGCTTCGATTACTCACGTTTCTTGGACACTCGTCTAGCGTTGACCCAGTGACACTAGATTTGTTGGATTGTATTTCTTCTGCATGACTTGAAGCAGTCTTTGGTGCACCCGGTTGTTCAAAAGAAACACATGGTTTATTCGATCCGCGATAATATCTGCACATGCAGTGAATAACAAAAAATTGTAATTTCCTTTGATGTAAACTGAACTACTGTACTTAAAAATCTTAGCAAAACATCTATTCCGAAATCAATTTTAGGAACTTCAGATTTACTTACTCTTGTCTATGCAGTTTGATTTAGCATTCTCTGTCCAAGTCAAATTAAAAGCACACCAGACACAAATTTTCATTTTGGTGATAAAAAAGGCAGTCGTATACTATGTTAAAGACAGTGTTGTTGCGCATTAGTTACACTTACGTTGACTATAGTTGTTGTCAACATTTCACAACACCGTTGTTAAAAGCTGTTTTTTCTTTTGACATCATAGGCGTATTATGCAATTGACGTACCAAGGAACAAAACGTTAAGACATTCATACCTAGTATTTCCCAAGGCCTGCAGTACAGTATATCGCACACTTTTCCATTACATGCTATTAACTACAATTGACACAATTTACGAGAACTCTGTAGCTTGCATTTACAACTGGATTTTGGTGAAAGGAATTAGGAATTATATTAAGTATTACGCTTAAACCACTCGTGAAAATTATTGGAAGCTAAAGTTGCATTTGCATCAAATTGCGCTCACGCACTCTTGATTGTATGCGTTAGTTAGTGCACGGGGATCGTGAGGAAATTTTTCTTCTGCGTCACTGATCGGAGCTTGTGCAGCAATGTACATAGCTCTTGGAAGTGTCTTCATGGTCAGTGCGATATTAGAAGCAGGCCTAACCATTTGCAAAAAATAAGTAATCCATTTGCAAAAATGTAGTATTTTCCCTCTATACACTCCGAAAGACAGAAACGTATTTTTGCTGATCACGCAGACTGCTGAAGCGTTCCTCATGGTATTTTTTTTCCGCTTCTACAACCGATGTCGCAATCAAAAGAAAGTGGATGAAAATAGTTTTGACATCGAAGAAAAAAAGGGACTAGATTTTACTGACTCGGAAAAAGGTGAGACTGACATTTTTCAGTATTGATAACCTGCATTGCATTCACTGTGTTACTATCCACGAGAGGATGTTTGACTTCGCAAACCAAGCGAGCAGGATGGTTAGCGTTTTTACTCACGTGTATGTACAGTAGTTTTCAAATAAGAAGACAACGTGTTTAATGTGGGACGGTGCACCTTGTTTACGAACTTACTGCGTATAAGTGGAGAAACTGCCAATATTTTTGCAAAGCCTTAACAAAATTAGGAGCAGAAACTACAATTCGAAGAATACTTTCAGTTGCATCTACAACTTACCAAGCGTTCGACTTGTACTGACTATCAACTACAGATATAAGGGGGTACGCCCGTTTGAAACCCAAATGATTAGCCCATAAATTTTAAATAAAAAGAACATATAAACGGTGTTCCTTTGATTCAATAATAGGAAAAATATCTCCTGAGATATTTAGGTCCAAATCAACAACTTAATATACTTTGTACATGTCTAAAATTGCGTCATTAAACCACACGTCGGTTCTGTGACGTATTTCTAACAAGGGTGGATCCATTTTATCCCTGCAGGAAAAATTTTAAGTTCAAATTTGAATAAAATCGGCATTACCTTGAGGGAGAGTTTTTACAGTCGTTTGATGAAAAAACTGAGTTCATTGCTGTTGATCATAACACAAAGCTTAATTTTTTGAAGAATTGCAGTTTTACCGCTATTTAAAATAATTTTTAGGATGTTTACACGAACAATGTGGCAATTTGAACGTTAGTTGCTGAATATTCAACCATGAATAATATTGCAACTCTAGGTGTGTTTCTGTATCGGGCCAGCAAAATTCAAACATACTAATTTGTGCAATTAAAAGGTCTAGGTTTACTGTAAGATTTCGAGGAATCAGCCGACTGGGCTTTGGTTTCATGGCTTGGCGATGATTTGGACTTGCACATGCTTGCGTTGAAGTAATTAGTCTCCACAAGTGTGACACAGTCCAAAAATCAATAATTTTTTTAATAAGAAATCGATTTCACGTTGTCTCTATGCACCCTCAGTTCTTATTCATTCAAACACGTTGAGTTCTTTAGGCCGTTACTGGGAGAAAAATATGAGAAAAGCAGAACGATTTACTTTTGCAGTTGAAAAATAAGATTGCGTTATATCAGTAACCTTACGAATCTTTGGACCCACGGACCTCTTCCTCATTGTGGTGCTTCTATTGAACACCAAACGCCTCAGTCGGTAGATGGAGCCAACACTTTTTATTACAGCCTAAAAATGTTTCATTTCGAGAAGAGGCGTGTTTGGTTTATTATGCTGTAGTAATAATTTGGGTTTCGTGATTTTTATTTGAGGCAGAGCAGAACTAATTCGATATGTGTTCAGTAATTTACGGTGTGATTGAATAAGCTAAAGTACAATCCACACATGATATATTTGTGCGGCAGTGATTCAATCGATATGGAGAGCAAAGAGAATTGCATGACTACTGAATAAAAATTTCCGGCATTTCATTTGATACAGAGCATGAATATGAAACTTATTTGACACCCCAGTAAACTGTTAAAAATAGTTAATGCTGATGAGAAATATTAAAATATGGCAGCCAACTACATACTGGAATACTGGAGTAGACGCATGGCAAATAGATGAACAGCTATGCAAAACAAATCGTGAAGTGCAAAGTGACTTTAAAAATGAGCAAACAACTCGCAAGGACATATTCTGAGTAGTTTTGTTTGTTTGTCATAACGTTAGAGGGTCATCGTGGTTGCAGGAGTACTTCAACTGTTGTCACTACCCCGTGTGTTCGAGATTGGTCAAGTGTTTTAAACAAGCCCCAGTTGAGAAAGCAGAGGTAAATTCAGCACCTGTGGGTGGCACCTAGGGAGGTAGTCTATTTCCAGATTTTATCATCATCATCATGGCCTATTCCACCGAAGAGCGACACCCTTCTCAATAATTACTTTAGCTTTGAAAGGATTTGTTTCTTCCATGTGTAAGAGCAGCACGCCAGTTATCGCGGTTGCATGCAACTGACTATCACTCGTCAAGAATACATGGCAGCAACAAGGAACATGCATATACTTGAAAAAACACGAAGATAGATACAGTATGTGGCAGTAATAGAAAAGCATGCGCTAATGGCGCTAACACGATTAGTTTGATGAAACACGAGCATAGCTGTGTGACACTGGGAAAAAACACACACAAGAATGGAACCACTACGGTTGCTATAATATTTAGCACCATTGTATACTACTGCATAACCCTGGCTAATACGAAACTTACATGGTTTGAAGACAGTTGCTCAATATTTTCTCATCACCAGGGGAAGACTCTACAGAGAAGGAAACCTTTGAAGAGGAGAAGAAACATCTAGAGGAAAATAAAACCACCAACCAAGACACAAAAGAGTTATTGAGCAAAGACACAGAAAGCGGCGTTGTTGAGAGCTGGCCTCTGGAAGGAAGTCCTACACCAGCTTATTTAGACTCATTTCAAACTGCAGGAAGCGAAAAATTTGTATAAAATATATGCGTTGCACAATAATGTTGCTTTCGATCTTGAATGTTAAAATTTTGTTCTGTTGAAATAGTCTTTACTTTCATGCTAAAGAGCATCACATTTGAGTTTGCTGCGCTAATTTCTAAGATCCGCATTAAATTTTTTATGTATCAACAAGGTCGACTGCAAACGTTTCCAAATAACCCTTATTTTACAACCGCAAATGATTTAATTAGCTCCAAAAGAACAACTTCTGAAGGGCTTCGTTGCAAGTTTACGCTGTAGGCTGCGCAGACAGCTGTGGTATGTTTGAATTGATGTTGTGCTTATGCTGTAGAAACAACGATTTTGTGGTTGATTTCTACAGTAGGCTACATCAACCACGAAATCGTTGATAGTACACGTTTTGTGATTTACACAGAAACAAAACGGCATTGGTAATACGAAAGAAAGCTTTCAATGTTGAAAACCAGGCATGTTGCTTATAATGGATTAGTTCGTAAAAATTGCTTATTACATTTTATTGACATCGTCCTTTTGCATGCGAGGCTGTATTTTTTCTTGTCTTTGCCTTTTGCGTTTTTCTCACAATTGCGAAAGGAGCGGCAGCATTAATCGCGATTACAAGCAACTGTTTGTCATCTCCTTAAAACTCACTCTAACACTTCTAAGACCTTGTCTATGGCGTACAACTGTGCAAGTTTTAACTGACAGGCATGCGCTAATGCCCGGACAGCTACAAGGAGATATAAACAATTAAGCTTCTGTGTTAAAAAAGCCTGAACCTGGTGAGACGATACTGGCTGCTTTGTCGATGAAACATGTAGGCGAAACTGCTTTAGACTGCTGGATTTCAATTTCAATACATGCACCTGGTCGTTACTTCTTGTGCACTTTATCTTCTTAATTACATATCTGCGAACGTCTACTGTGCTAATTGTTTTCCTTTTGAGAAGCTTCGTAGATGCTTTTAGCTTTTTCCACGTAAAATTTTGATCTCATCATGAATTAGTTTAGGCTTTTTATACGACCTACTGCACACCCTTAAAAAGTAAATTTGGCAGCAGCTTTGCCATTTGAAAGATTTTTGCGACCAAGATTTAAATTTTGCTGCAACAGCCCTTTAAAAAGTCGTTTGTTTAAGAAAAATCGATAATTTGTGGAAATCTTGTCTCCATACATGCTCGAAAGAAAATGTACCGCAGTATATTCGCTTACAACCACTGCCCAAATGTTAAGCATGACCTTGCGATGCAAAGAACAAATACAACAACCAACAGTAAAAGCTGAGTTTTTGAGAACCATCAGTTAAATGGATTCACGGACAAAATGCGAAAGTTCTGTGGTTCTGTTATTTCTTAGGCAAGTCCCAAAACTAACAGTGAACAAAAGAAGACTATTGTTCAGCATCAGCTAAGATGAAGCTTAGAAGCAAATGCTGACCAGTTCACAATTGTTTTGTGTTTAAACAGAATCTGTTTCTTAGTTGGAATGCCAGTTACAATAAAAGAGAGACTGCCACTTCAAACAACCTTAGTTTTGAAATACGTTGTCGCTCTGCTTGCATTATTTCCACCATTATACGTATGTGAAATGACTGTGTCTATGAATTCAAACGAATGCTGCCTTCATAAATATAAAAGTTTCTAAAATTGTTGTCTTAAGTCTGATGTGTGAAGTGTAATGGTATCAACACCTTTAAAAATTCAAACATTATCTACCAGCATTGACTTCACTTGAAATAAAGGTGTAAAAATTTTGCATTTTAGTCTCTGCGAAACCTAATTTTTGTTGTTGTGCAAATGTATGTTTTATTACAATCGAGGTAAGCTTTTATTTTCATGTAAACAAAATGCTTGTTAACCTGGGTGTTTTTCATTCCGAAGCATGCAATTCATGGCACTATTGCAAAACAGTAGAGCATTACAGTTAATTGCAAAAGGTACGGAAAGTGATGTGTTTCCAGCAACGCGTGAAACAGGTTAATCAAGGATTTAGTGGAAGAAAAAATGATGTACCGTTGGGTGTGTTAAAAATGTTAAAAAAGTCTTGGGTTATTAAACTGAAATCTCGCTTGTAGGAAATATCTTGCACATGCTATTAGCTTGCAGCGTCTCAGAAATTTATGCTAAGAAATAAAATTGTTTTGTCAAAAAGAGCATTGCACTCAAACGGTTACTTTCACTCTTGTAACTCTATAACGGAAGGAAAAGATGTTTCCGTGGTTGTTGCAGACTGTTATTAAGATCTACAACGGGCAATGACATTTGCAGGGATGTAACCACAATATGAAGAAGGGTGAAGTTTAACAACACTCCAAAACATACAGAGCCAATTTCAGTATGAAGTACAGTTGAAGAAAAGTAATAGCGGATAACACAGCCTATCCTTTACAGGTGCAGTCAGGCCCGGTGATATGAGTAGGATGGTCAAGATGAGGCACGGGATTGTTAGGGTGCACGCGAGCTGAGAAGCCGAAAATGATATAACATGAATTGAACAGTCAAATTGTCGATTATATCACCGACCTTCGCATCATTATTGGAGAAAATAATTTATCTGTGTCGGGAGCTTGCAGGCCTCAATCTCGACCGTGCTGTTAGCGCTGTGATAACTTCCAGGACAGGTGTCAAGCGACATTTATGACCTGTGCGAAATTTCTGATCTATTCTTGTATGTTAGTTATTTCGTTTCTCAGAGTAAAGGAATAAACTCTGACGATGAAGTATTTGATGTCTATTGCGAAAATAAAAACTTTTGATTGGACGTCAGATAGTGTACAATAAGTGACAGTTCTGGAATAACTAACTTCTGCTTAGACGTCAATTAGTTTTATTTTTCTAACCCCAATCTTAAATCTAAACCCCAATGCTAAACCCTAATCAGTTCTCAGCATATTTGATATCTCTATGAACAGCCACCGCTTGCGAAATGCATGACCTGGAATATCACTCTGCGCATGTGTTGATGGCCGGAAGTCAGCGATTTCCTTAGCCAGAAATTTCGGTTGATGCCGGATTTCACTCGAGGGCCCTACGCTACGCCATATTTTGAGGCTCTCGGTCGACTGTAAAACTGCTGTAACCAAATGTACCTCCACCATAACGTACGTTAGCACCGGTTTTGCTAAGTGCTTTGTAGTGCTGTCTTAACAGCATCGCGAGTCCCCCGGGCAAACTATTATGCTTGGCCTCTACCAGGGATGCAGTGCTAACCGAAAAGGTGTAGGAACGCTCCAGAAAAACTAGCCATTTTGAAACAGCTTCAAACTCATTTCAAAGCAAAACATGAAAAAGGTGTGGGAACACCGCTAGCATGTGTTCCCGCCACACTACACCCCTGGCCTCTACAAGAATAGTAAAGTAGTATATATTTATGGGAAGTCACTTTACGTGCAGATTATCATGGAGTCCCTAAGCTCGTGCCCAAAGGTAAGTGCCCATCGGGTCCACTGATTAAAAGGCCAAGCAAAAAAACAATACGTAACATTTAGAAAACGAGATTATTCCATAACAATTTGATAACTAAGAACAAGAAAGCTGAAAATGATTAACTCGAGATGCACAAAATATAGAAGATATCTTCAACTTTATTATTGTTAATGAAAGAGGTGAAGTTTCTGCGGTATGCCTACCCGAGTTTCAACCATACTGGGGCCGCGACCAGGACGTATGTTGGTGCATGGCGCTGCAGGATAGCAGCTGCTCTATAACTACTAGACGTTAACGGCACGTGATTCAGTGATGCTATCATTGTGAGCCGCTTGTGACTTAACAATACTTAACCCTCTCTACAAGATTTGACAGTGCAGTTTATTTGGTAAGCAAGACAGAGCGTGCGCTAAACGAGATGGAGATTCCGCGTTGTCAAATTGCAAGGACTGTGGTTAACATGACGTTAATATACAGTATAAAACGTTTGTTTATGAAAGTCAATTGTAAGGTGTTGAAAGGGTGGCAAAAACTTAGTACAGGTACCAGCGCCGGATTTAGATGGTGGGGGGCCCGGAGCCCAGGCGTGGTGGGAGGCCCCATGTGCGGATACAGAATGTTTAGGTAGGGGGTGATCGATGAAATCACTAGTATTTCCACGGATCGTTAATATTTATGACGTAATCTTGTGACGTCACATTTGTTAACTCGAATGTAACAAAACTTTATGATGCGACATGGTACAGGGTGTCTCAAAATAAATGAAACCCATAAAATTGCTGATAAATATGTTGATTTTAACCCTATTTTTTTGTATTTTTCAGATTTGATAGCAGTTATA
>JGI24159J19872_10001125_pt1 | contig 28323 bp, 15 predicted proteins | sample Ectturendosymbi4_FD_19872 | JGI IMG/M metagenome (IMG submission 19872)
GGCCCCTTTGAAAGCAAATTACCTTCAAATTGCAGTTCCTGTTGGGGCCCCCTTGAAAGTAAAGTAGTTGCGCATTACTGTTTCTGCAAGGGACCCATTTGAACGCAGAGTATTTACTTATGATTTGCTTTGTAGTACATTATATGAGTGAATGATAAGTTTTTCATCAAGAATAAGGAAAATTTACACACGTAACACGTCAAGGGGGGGCCCCCAGAAAGGGGGAGCCCGAGGCAAGTGCCTCGCTCGCCTCCCCTTAAACACACCACTGGCTGTACATCGTTCGGTTTCGAGATTTGTCAATCAGTGACAGTCTTAAACGCATTGTATTGATGAATGGCAGCGAAAAACGACCATCGCTCTGATAATATGGTTGATTTTCAACTTTTATCGCTGCACTTAGCAACCGATGATACGCTCGGTTTATGTAGCACCTCTTGAATTCAATTCATAGCCGCCCTTGGTTGAAATATGCAGCAATCCTGATCTACATCATTGTTACACCACAACAAAGCAAGTATTGCCAAAGTGCTAATGCAAATACCACTTGCGAAATATTGACGCTGAAGTAGTTCGCAAGTTGACCTATTCGAACTTTCGAGCATTTAAGACAATAGGAAAATTGGTACATAGCTGCCGTGTTCAAAATGTTTTGCTCCAGAGCACCGACTACATGCTAAGCTCTTTTACTGCGTAGGCAGAAAGCAGAAAACAAACTTAAGTTACCAGTACAGAAACGTGATTTGATAAAAATGAGTGAAAAAGCAAGCATTTTCTATCAATTTTATGTGCTAAGGAGGAAGCCTCGAGAGTACCGGAAAAATTGATACCTAGCTAAAGTAATCACAGATCGTTTCTAAGGTGAAGGATTTATTTTTGCGTGAAGTGCAACTATTATGATGAAGTCTAACAATTGATGCAACATATAGTCTAACTTCTGACTGCTTCATCCTGCATGAGGTACAACATGAAAAATAAAAGGGTGGTTTTGGTAAGAAATCTGTTTTTTTCAAGAATACATCCAAGTCATAACGTCAAAAATATTGCTTTAAATAATTCTTCATCAATTGTTTAAACCCATAAAAGTCCAATATGTCAGCAAAGTAGAAACGGTCAAAATAACTTTAGTTGGTACGATGTTGTGCGCTAGTAAAACCTCTATGCACTTTTCTGCTTGCTTTTGTGATCACCGCTTAAACCAGTAGTTCAGCGGTCCCCAAAGTCCGGCCCGCCGGCCAGATCCGGCCCGCTAAAGGGTCCAATCCGGCAATTGCTGTAATTAAAATCTTATTCCGAAAGGCTTTAAAAACCAAAACAAACCAAGCTTTCCGCTTTGAACTAAAGCTCAACTACAAAAGTTGGAGTTGAAAAAAGCGATTTGCTCAGGACGTAGGCCATTCGTTTGTAATGTTATAGTTTGCAAACAACAGACAAGTAAACGCAAAAACAGAAAATTGTTAGGTCATAGCTGCTTTTTTCGTTGCAAATTGCTGCGCACCAGCACCCTAATGTTGTAACAGGGATTGCCAGGTTGGCATTTTTAATGCCGAATTGCAGACTTTCAGCCTTAAAGCGATTTCGTTTAAGAAAATCCTGTTTGGAATGTTTTGACTTTTTTAGTAGTGTTGGCAGATAAAAATTGTTTGATATTTTTTAAAAACCTGTGTGCTTTGAGCTTAAACCTTTAGTTTTTTCATCCTTTTGACTTTTATTGAAGCTATATAGCAGGGGGTGCACAACTCAGGTGGATATTCAGACCAAATATTTGCTTAAAACCTAGTTGCGGGCTACACCAGTTCAATCGGATTGCTCATACAGTAAAAACGAACTTCTTTTATACACAAAACAACAAACAACTGTTTACATTTCCAAAAATATACATAAGACATTGGTTCGCGGTAAAAAAAGCTGCATTGGACACGTTTTCATTGGACCAAAGTTGCAAAATGTTGCTTTCACGATGAAACAGTAATACGCATTACTGCATCTAAATGTACATCTGTTACCCTAGTTCGCAGCATAGATTTGTTTATTTTCATGATTGAGAAGGCTTGTCCACAACAGTACGTGCTTGCAAATTGACAGATTCGTGCATTATTCAACAACACCAGATACTTCTCTTATTCGAGTCGAGAGTGAAAATTAATTAATAAATTTCCTTGAAAGGGGCGTGTGAAACTTCGTTTGACTGCAAGTCTTAGAAGTCAGTGCCATTGACACTTTCTACGTTCACACCGAATGGTTTTGAAACAAATTCATTTGCGTCTCCTGGCCATTAAGATCTTTAAAATGCTTTGGAAAATTTTCACGGTCTTCACACATTTTCACGTATGTTTAAAAGCCAGGTACCAAGTCTGTCTGAGTTTTATTTATAAATGAAGCCATGCTTTTGAACTGCATCATGTTGTCGGTTGACAATTGCTGCTGAACGTGCTTCAGTTTACCTTGAAAAGCATCGGCTGCATTCAGTAAATCGCTTGTGTGCCATTTTCAAACCTCTGGCAGGACACATTTGGCCCGCGGGCCCTGTTTTGTGTACCACTGCTCTATGGCATATTTTGCCTAGCGATTTGGCGTATGTGGTCCACGTGAACCTGGAAAGCCCGATATTATTTCTGTGGGTTCTGTGTGACTGCATTTTGTAATACTGTAGATATTTTGTGGCGTGTGACATATATAACATATCAGTTGCTTGTGTACCAGATTCAAAGACATTCAAACTGTGGTATGGTGCATGTTTGTATTTTCACAACCTGTATTGTTTCAAATATTTAAAGGTAACTCTTATAAAGAAGTAGTATTTATATGCAATGTTTCAGGGCTTGGTTCCAAAGTAACATCGCAGTTTTGCCTTTACTCATCCGAGTAATTCAAAACCGACAGCCGTCGGCCTGCTTCGGCTTGTTTGGCATATTTCTGAAGCTATTTGGCATATTTTGACGAACGATTTGGCATTTTTGGTCCATCAGGACTTAGCAACCCTGTATAGTGCATGTGCTTGGCCTTGGCGCCTATACTTCTGTCGACTCTACAATACATTAGCTTGAATCAGCCCTGCAAAATTTTTAAATTGTTAGTGGGCATTTATCTGGCAGTTGTAAAAAGAATTTCAGATGCATTTGCACGATACTCTCCTTATTGCCGCATCAAGCATGGAACTATATATTAACCTACACCTATTATGTAACAAAAGAAATGATTTCAAAAATCATATTGCAAACATGTACGAGCGAAGAAAATAAATATAAAAATACAAACGTGACTACTGCTATGCGTGTTGTATTTTTTTTTGGTTTCGATGCACAAAATAGACCGGCCCGCGGACGCTGATAAGATCGCGAATTTGGCCCAGCATCCAAAATGTTTGGGGACCGCTGCAGTAGTAGTTTTACAATCTTGTCCACTAGTGCAGTATGCACCAACAATGTCTGACATGGCACTTAATATAAATCACACGCAAAGCAACACCAGACCATACGGGTAGAATTCGTTAGTTTTCTTTGTTGCTGCAGCACTGCAAGAACGGATCATATTTTGTAAATTTTTAAAGCTTTTCTATTTTTTCAGATGTTTTCCGGAAAAGAACAGCCAAATTCTCAGTATGAAAACAAACTTGTAAATTTAATTTTTAGGTTGAGGAACCAGGATATTTTTGAGTAAACATAAAACTAGAACAAACGCAGGCCCAAGATACAATCATGACGAAAAGTAAAAAACAACACGTTTTTTCCTGTACTCATAATCTCAATAAGTTTTGCCCGTACTTCTTGTGGTGGCATTAAAACAAATTAAGTTTTGCGATAGCCAATCTGTTCCTTTAAAAGTAGACCGTACAATTAATTTAACTCTCTGCATATCCCTACCTACAGTCAATTCCGGATTAACCATTAGGCTACTGAGGCTATAGGCTTAGGCTCTAGAATAATTCGGCCCTAAATGTTTTTATTTATTGTTTTTATTGCAAATAACTTTCGAATTATCACCTAAAATTCATCAAATTTGACAAAATATCTGATCACATTAACTGAAGCAATTCAAATCTTTTGCAAGATTCTTTCATTTAACATTTTAACATTACATTTAACAAATTTAACATTACATTTAACAAAGAGAAAAGGAGAATGATATTGGCATTTCTTATATTCCAAACTTGTAGGCCCTTCTACAGGAAACAGCCTTAGGGCTACAGTACCTTTAATCCCGCCCTGCCTACAGTCATGTGGAGGCCTAGTTACCGCATGTTTATTGTTGCTAGCACGTCAGGCTCCACTGGGCATTGTTGGCCAATGCATTTCGGTCACGCTTTGTCTTCAACGTCGTTGCTTTGATTTGGCCCCAGTAATCTCTTTTCCCTCGGGACTTTTCATGCGTAACTTTGCAAGGCAAATGCATTGCGTCGCAACTCGCCGCTTTGCTTTTGAAAAAAAGCTTGTGCAGCTTAACGCTGTTGATTACGTTCATATGTAAGGTGACCAGTAGTCAAGAAGAGTAACTGCTCTGGAAGTGTTTGTGTTGTTGTCAACTCTATTCTGAAAGGTTAACCACTAATGAGATTACTCAGAGGTTATCTAGACTGAATGCAGTTTCTGCTGAAATCTCAGCGTCAAAATCTGACATTAACTTCCGTGTGTATTTCGGAAAACATCAAGGACTACTTGAGGTTCTGTTTCCAAATTAATAGCACAACATTTGCTGAAGCATTTTGATCACAGGCTGGTCGACACCACGTTACTCGATAGCTTGGCGCAAATACGATGAGCGACCGAAGACCATTAACCATTGCTTCAGCGTGAGCATTGATTTTTCTACTAAAATTATTTCATTAACATCATATCTATTTACATCAGGCGCGCAACCAGAGGGGAATTTGGGGCATTTCCCCCCTCCCGGAAATTTCAAAACATTTCGCAGCAATTTTGATGTTTTGCAGAAACTTTCAAAGAATGAAGATGAAATTGTATATTCTAATCATGAAAATTTTATATTCTAATTTTGAAAATTTTCAGAAATGCAGTGTGTGTGTATACGCTTTTTTTTTCTTGCCTATCTTCTGAGGAAGAGAGTTTGCATAGACTCCCGAAACGTCAACAATAAATATTGTTACACCTGTGGAGCAAAGTTTGTAGCCAGGAAACTATGCATAGTGACAGCAGAAACAGTATAGTATGTTCACATTGTGTTAGCTTTGCGTTTGCCTGGAGTTACTGTTACAGACTACTATTTGAGAGTTTTTGCATTTTGTGTTCAGTGCTTAACCGTTGCTGGGGTTTCACAGTCAAGCTCTAACGTTGCAAGGGAAATTCGAATTTCACAAGGGCTTCAAAGTTATTAGGTATTGTTTAGGTAGTCCTGGCAAAAGTGACGAGGCCTATCCACATCTGGTGGCGAGACTGGCCCAACCATTCGCAATAAAGTTCAAATTGCATTCCTGCCTGCATTCCTTTCAAGAGTGTTTCAGTTGGCAGACGAAGCCTCGTATCTACGATTGAAACAATAGCATCAGTGATTAAATACTGTATATCCTAACATTCATACCAATCTCTTGTATCTAACAACTTCACCACTCGCAATATCGTCCGCAGAAATTATCTCACAGCAAATGCATTCAACTGAAGTTCAAAAATCTAAATAATTGATTTGATGAATTGTTGAAACAAGACGAAAAGTTAGGCACTAAGCAGGTTTACTAGTAAACTATACATCTGCCACACTAAAGCCATTACTGCACTAGATGAGTACGGAATCAAGTGTTTGTACTATGCTACTAGTTTTTACTCTGTCCTGATCGTTCGGTCTGCATCTTGATTATAACGAAAAGGCTCTCATTTTGGGAAATTTTGCGGAAATGAAGAGCTGGTTGCGCCCCTGATTTGCGTGTATCAGTTTCAAAAATCATATTACATGGCCTCGTAGTAATACGCAACAAATACTGAAAGCTTTTACGTACTAAGTAGCGCAGAGGAAGCTTTGGACACGCAAGCAATACTGGACAAGAAAGAACACTGAAAGAAACTTGGCAGCGCATACAACACTCTCACATCATCAAAAAATAGGTTAGGTTAAGGATAGAAACACGAAGTCTTGTAAAAACAAGTTTTGCTTGATGATTGGATAAGAATGTTTGGGGAAGATGTGCACAGTTGAACAAACTCGCATATTTGGGTAACCTGATGCTGACGAAAGCTTACGCTTTTCGTGTGTAATACAAACATTGACGGGTGTTGTCGTCATTGAAAAGAATCCCTGTGAATTCTCCAACGTGAGCAGGTATATATTGGCATACGATGTAAACGAAACAAAATGTGTTTCAACACAGTTGAAACTGAGCAAAAGTACCTCTTAAGTTGTTTACAGCAGAGGAAGCTCTTATCTCTGAATGTCATTGCAAAATTTTAACCTGCTCAGCAAACTCAACATCCCCACGAGTTAAATTGAATTTTGTTTTTTATGTTTATGCATACTTTCTTGAGGTGGAAACTATTCACACAACTTTTGCAGGCAAAAACAATTTCATGTTCAGACGCATAGCAGCATGTGTCTGGGCGTTGTTGAAAGCCATTTACGTTAAATCTAAACTCATGCACACATTTCATCAATGAGCAGGAACCCAGCCCAGCAGTTCACAATCATGTTTCTAAAGATTCGTCCTGGTCTGATTGAACTCAGATGAACTGATATTATTTCAACAGAATGTCCAGCAAATTGATCTGGTTACCATTTTTTTAGATTATACCGAAAGACAAACCAAGGTATAAGTTTCGCGATTGTATTGTTTGTTTAACAGTTTGATTTGAAACGCAGTGAAAATGTGTGGCTTTATTAGTAACAACAATTGCATTGAGTAAAGTCTTGAGTGACGTAATTTGCGGCCACGGGAAAACCATTGGAGGAAATTATGTTGATAAACAGCACTTATGAACCCGGAACGGCGTCCATTAAGTTTGGCAACTCCAAAGAAGCTTCATTTCGGTGAGATGACACGATAGTTGTATTTTACGGCACAAGCTAAACATGCGACGTATAGAAAAATGGGCAATTATTTGGCAATGCCGATGACGACCGTGGCCAATTGCCATTATATTTTATTTTGAAACCTGTTTTCTTTTTCAAAAAATTGGTAATTTCAAAGTTGTGAATCATTCTCTTCAATTTTAATATATCATTTGAAGCAAACTTGCAAAAAAAATTGGTAGGACATTGCAGGGATCTTAAATGCACTAAACTTTAATTGCAATAGATACGACGGAGTCCGTCGAAAAAAGCTGTGGTAAGTGTTGTGGTAGTACCACGTTGACGGTCGCCTGTTACTTGCCAGAAAATGATTGATTGCATTCCTGCTGGGAAGTTTGAGCAGGTGTCAGCGGCGTTCAATTACCTTTCACCATGGGTGTTGGACTTGTGATAGGTTAATAATAACGGAGTCCCTCGCGAAGAGCTGTGGGAAGTGTTACCGGAGTACGATGTTGACAGCCGCCTGTTACTGACCGTCACGTCACTGTATTCCTGCTCAGAAGTTTGTGTCCGTGTCGGTGGAGGTAAATCACCAACGTTCACCATCGCTGTTGGACTCTCACCACACATTTTCATAGTTTATATGAATTCAATAGACAGTCACAGCCGAGTCGACGAGGGTGTTATTGTTGGGAGTTGCATGATTAATCGTTTGATTTTGCGACCGATTTAGTGCTGCTTTCACCCTCTGAACAGGGACTTCAGCACGCGCTTGATCAGTTTTCAGCTGCGTGCGATCAACCTGGAATGAAAACTAGCACTAAAAATACCCGGGTATTATGCCTTTTCAGAAACCCAGGTGAGTGTATGCTAAAAGTAAGAAGCTGCAGCATGTCGAGACGTTCAAGTAGGCTACCTGGGGGTGTGCAGCATGTCGAGCATGTCGAGACGTTCAAGTAGGCTTGTCGAGACGTTTATGCAGCATGTCGAGATTCACTGCAGCATGTCGAGACGTTCAAGTAGGCTACCTGGGGGTGGTATTCATGAACCACGGAAAGCAGAACTGGGAAATTGATTCGCGGATTGGTAAAGCAAACAGAGGATTACGTCAGTTTTACCGTTCCGTGGTCGCAAAACGGGATAATTCAAACACCGCAAAGCTGTCAATCTTAAATCGGTCTTTGTTCAGATTCTCACCTAATGCTATGAATCTTGGACTGAATGAGTGCTGTTCAAAGTGCAGGCGTCAGGGATGGGATTTTTGCAGAGAATTCACAATACGGCGCCAATTTCACCTTGTTTGCACCTTGCATCCACTCATCAACTCCGAGCACAAGACTGGACAGTAAACAACAGTCTTTTGGTATGACCCGAGCGGGAATATGAATCCAATCTACCAGCTTTGGTGGCTCGTACTCAACCAGCTGCACCAGCAGTCAGATGGTGCGTCGATCCACTTCTCCAAATACAGAGATTCCAACTACTATGGTTTGGCCGCGAGACAAGAATGTTTTCGGAAAGATTAGCGAGAAGCGAGGCGAGTACTGCTGACTACACCCACGGGAAAGAGATCAACTAAGGACCAGGTGGAGTGATTACATCTCCGACCTGGCTTGGCCCCGCGTTAGTGTGGAGTCCGCAGAACTATTAGAGATTCCTGGGAACCGTGAGGGATTTCGAGTTCTTCTAGGGTTGCTGATCCGGTTACCCTCGAGAGGAAAGGCGTATGTGAAAATCAATGAATGAATTTCAATTAAATTTTAGTATAGAGGTGAAAGATAAATTAAGTTTGTTGATAAACAGCTCAGCAGGCTTAGATTATGAAGATGTGTCTTAACTAAAGTAACTATGCTCATTAGCTTTTAATTTCTACTCTACATTGCAATTGATTTTTCACAAAGATCTGATCGGAAATAAAACTGAAAACTTGGAAAGCTGTGATCGCTTACAGTGTGCCTGGGCGTTTTTGAAAAATACAGAAACAACAAACAAAGGTTTTGAAGGAACCCTTGGTAAAAAAATGGGGCTAATGTAAAGATTGGCTGAAATGCGTTCATTCGTACTACTCGCAAAGCAGTTGTGAATAACGAATCAGTAACTAATCTGAAAAAAACTAGTTTGTTTGCTTCGGTGAGAAAAAACAACTCTAGGTAGACAAAAAGGCATTATTTGCAGCTCTAGATTTATTTCCATCGAGATCGATGCGCTAAAATTCATAGAGAGAAGAATAACCAAACTTGAAAAACGCGATTTTTTCAATGGACAAAATTGAACTTCGGTCCTTCGCTTCATACCAAACAGAACGATTATATTATCAAAAAGAATTACGTTTTATTTTTCTTACATAGTTACAACAAGTTGATATCAACCAAAAGTCCTGTAGTAGAACCCTGGCATTTCAGATTGCAGGGAAAGAGAGCAGACTTGGACAACTAGAATTTTTTCACCATTTCCAGATTTAATTAGAATTAAAATTACTGACTTAACGAAATCTAGAAACTGAAAAACTAAACTTCGAACTAGAATTACATAGTTGAATCAAATCAATGCTTAATTCCATTTCTTACGTGGATTCATTCATACTAATAATCATTTCTATAATGGTAGGTTATTTATGTATAGTCTCTATGCCTATAAAGTAAAAAAGCATTTTTATATTGTTAGTCAACGTAAAGTTGAGTTATTGAAGAGGTCTCATTAAGTATTAGCTGACTCTCGTGTTATTGTATGGCTAGGCTACAGATACCATTCTAATTTGTACTGCTGTAAAAGAACATATAAAACAACTTCTTTTAGTCTAAATCTATAATTTAAATCTCCGGTTATCATCACCACCAACGGATAGCCTATTAATGATGTTGTATGTATGGGTAGGGTTTATTCATGCATTTTTGTGACTCAAATCACGAAAGAACACAAATGCAGCAAGAGGAAAAACAATAACATCAAAGATGTAATGCATGCCAGTTTTCAAAATATACAAACTTTCGCAACTACCAGTCTAAGTGTGTCCTTTCCGTGGCCAAACTACAGTTTTCCGTAACTGCGGCTATTGTTACTAGGTCGTACAGCTACTTTTCGTCACAATGCTCGGCCGCATTATGCTGTGAAGCAGATTTAGGGGATGTAATGGCGGCATGACACTTTATATATTTGTTGCTTTTCCCTTCTTGTGATCGCTTGCTGAAAAACTCCGTTGGACAAAACAGTGTTTTTGGCACAACCAAAAATTAGAACTAAAATTTGAGCACACAAATTAGAGTTATAATTATAATAATTATTTTTATATTACTCTAATTCATCAAATTAGACAGTTAGAATTATCTAGTTGTCCAAGTCTGAAACAGAGAAGTGTTTTATAGAAAATATTCACGCAACATTTCTCAACATGAATCAGAAAGATTTCGTATTATGCATTACCGGTAATCTCAGCCTGCGTGCCATAGCATTTCTTTGAATAAATTTAGGCTAATAATATTAATTTCTAGACATACAGTACTTTTCATGTATACATATTGCAACAAAAGCATGTATTTCAAAAAGATTTTCAAAGCGTATTAATTTTAACCTTTAATTTATCACAAAAAACTTCCCATATACACACATAACGTGAAATAGCACAGCATTTGTATAGGATACGATGTTGAGAGCACAAATATGGCTGGTTTCCATAACAAAAGACAGTGGCTATCTTTAGTTATATCTTTTGTGTGGACTGATGTGTTATGATACAGTACCAACGACCAGTGGCGCAGCCAGGATTTTTGTTCGGGAGGGGCCAGTCACCTGACGTACATCTGACTGTTTCTGAATTTGATACAAAGAACCACCAAAAATCTTGCCAAGTTTGTTTCGGGGAGGGCCATGTCCTCTTCGGCCTCATTCTGGCTGCGCTTCTGCCAACGACATGAACTATTTTTTGCAGATATTTTGGAATCTGCGTTGCGCTGTTTGCGATCTTTGTTGGAGGAATAGGCAATCTCCTTACCATCCTGGCTTACAACTCTAACCGGAAGTTGCAAACAACTTTTAATGTTTTTATCGTCAACCTCAGTTGCGTCGACATGATTTCTGCTGTTGTGAAATTCCCTTTTCTCTTAGCTGGCTATGTTCAAATGCGGTGGTGAGTTGCGATTGGAGCGAATTGTACTTGCGTTGCGTTTGCCTGTTATTCGATTTGATCATATATCAAACCTAGGGAAAACAAAGATTTTTCGAGTTTAATTATTACTGCGACAAAGAAAAAAGAGCATGAAAAGTCAAAATGAGAAAAGCGTTGAAACGTGTCGCGTAAGATCATCTTTGCCAGTTTCGGGATAATTCGATTAATATTCCTTGCAAGCTTCAAGTCACAACCAACTTGCGACCGGATGTTGCGAGAGTTTTAGTGCTTTCTAATTTCAGCGTTTATCTGGATTCTGAATAATTAATGATTCCAAATCTTAACCGAATTATCTCACACTTGCGATCCCGCACAGGCCATTCGGAAATTCCTCCATCACGGCCCGGCTGCAAGCTTTTGGTTACTTCACGTGCGGGTACACATCGGTGGTGTTGCTGGTAGCAATTACGCTCAATCGCTTTATTGGAGTGGCGAAGCCGAACCAGTACAGAACCTTCTTCAAGCGCTCCAGGTAATCAACGTGTTGCACTCATTTGTTTTGATACAGGATCAAAAATTTATGTTGTGAAGTCAGGTGTTTAGAGGGAACATGTTTGTTTTAAAGTAAGGCGAAGAAAACCCAGTCTTTCAGCACACCGAACGAACCGCACGAACTCTAATTTTTCAGTGCGATGCAACGTCTTTTAGCTTTAAATGCCCAAATTCCACCTTTTTTAATGACTTTATCATAGTCCAATGAAAATTCAGAGGTCTTAGCAACATACGTCGTAGTAACAAAGCAGCAAAGCAACTTCTTGCCATCCGGAAATCTTAGATATTTGTTTCTATCGTACCTGTGACGACATACGTTTGCTGATCTTTCCTTTTTGCTAAAATTTTAATTGTAACTAAATCATGTCTCTTCTGCCACACAATTTTATCTCTTCATGCGGTCTCAAGCGGTTGTTTTTTCAAATCCTTGACAAGTAGATTGAACAACCTCTAATTTAAAATCTAACTTATTATCATGGCAGACTCATCGCCTCTCTTGTGTTCTGCTGGAGCTTTGCCCCAGCTTGCATGCTCCCCTTCTTGCTCGGCACGGATCAGCAGTGCGTTACCAAAAGTGTTAGCGATGGTCGTCTCCTTGGTTACAACACAAAGCAGTTTCTCTGCACATTCGTCTGCTTGCCAAAGAACGGTTGGAACGCTTACATGCAGGTAGGGCGAAAGTGAGTGAAACCTGCTGTTCAATATTAACATCAATCAGTTGAAAAGACTTCAAAACTCTGACAAAGCGCAATCGTATGAGGTATGGTTGTATTTTCCTGCTTTATTCTTTTGATAAATGTCCTTCACACTCGTATACTTTTTGCTTTGGTCATGTATCAGCAACTACTGCAACGTCTAGTAACAAGCTTAAGTGTGATATCACAAAGGCAAAGAATACTGGTTTCCAAGGAAGTCAAACAATATACTTTATTGAACCAATCCGGACATGACACCATGAATAGCAGGAGTGGGGTCAGGAGGGTTGCAGTACACAGGAATAAACGTTTATTTTTCCACCTATGAAGGATGCTTTATTTGCTTAATCAGCGTTGTATAAGAAGCATGGTTTGAAAGATGATTTTTGGTCATTCAAAGTTCTAAATTCAATTCACAAACGTTTCAGAAAATGAAATCAAAACTCCAAAATTTTGTGAGATATATGGGTTTGTTTCGATCCTCCAGTTCAGTGGTTTTCAAAGTTTTTTCGTATTCCCTTCTTAAAAACACAACACTGTCAATTCCTCGCAACAAAAATCACAAAAAAAGTTGTTGCAGAAACTTCACAGTACCTACTGTGAAGAAACGATAGACGTTTACGAAGCAAACAAACTCTTCTATAACGTCAGTCACTGGCATCAAAGCAGTTTGTCCTTTCGTAGGTCACTATGGACATTCCCGTTAATCTTGTAGTGCAGTTTTTCATGTGTTGAATAAAGAAATAACAAGAACGTAAGGCTTTTTCATCCACAGCTTTTCCACCCCAGCTACTCCCTGGAGCAAATTTCCTCTCAGGAATTAAAAATTACTCGCTTGGTGGGTCAAGTGTCACCCGTTTGAGAACCACTGCTCCAGTTTTTTTTGCACACACGCAATAACGAGCAGCAAAATTTTTAGAAAAGTTACCAAAACCTAGAAATTAGCACAGTTTACCTTACGCCTTGGACTAATGAAGTTTAGTTATAAAGAACTGTAAGAAAAAACAAGATATGAAATAAATTACAGCCCTTAAATCAGCAGTAGTTATCATTTATCATCATTCGTTTCTCGTTTGTACAGTTATCATCATTCGTTTCTCGTTTATTTGACCTTCCTCTATTTTTCATCACTGATCTTTATGCTCTGGTGCAACCTTTTCACTATGTTTCCTGAAATTGAGATGATATAGTATATCAACGTATTATATATCAAAGTGATTTATGGCATCATTACATTAGCACAAAATGTTTTTTTACTGAGCAATCGTTAAAGCCTGTGAAAGCTGCACGTGTTTTTCAAAGGATCTTCGAAAATATTGAGCTGATTCGAGGTCACGTGATTTTATTCCGTGGTGTTTTGTTGACTTTCGTGATTTATTTACTTTCAAGTTTTTGTGACCCTATCTGGAGCAAAATTATTCCGGTTTTAGGTTAGTTTCAAATGATGCAGTATTTGGAAAGTTTTCTTTCTGCCAGAGTCTCTCACGGTTTGTTGCACCCTTTTACGATGCGGTTTTCCTACATTGACAGATAACCAGAATTCTTTTCCAATTTGTTCCTTTGGCATTGATGATCAGTTTATACGGATATATCTTCACTTTGATGAAGCGGAAGTCACGAAAAGTGGCAAAAATGTCTGCGAAAAGTCGTATTGCTTCCGCGATGCAAGAGGCGCACTGCACTGGGAGCTTGCAAAGTGAAATTGAGCACGATGTCAGCAGCAGATCAGAACCTTCTCCGGTGGTACAGAAAGTAAAAATCTGCTTCTTTTTTGTTGGAGTTTAATAGTGTCTCTGTCATAATTCAAAAAAGGACAAGCAAACTCGTCCCATGCACTGACTCCGCTGCCATCAAAACATTTTTACACTGTTTGTGTTTTCTCGCAGCTCTTGGCGAAATTGCAAGCAATTCTTTCTCGGCATAATATCAACGAAAATGATTTAAACAAAGAGTTTTTTCAACAAAATGTGAATCAAAAGCAACCAGGGTTACCGGGACAGTAAAACGGCAACAGCGTCATAAATAAGCCCAAGTGCATCAGTTGTAATGAACACTGCCTTAAACGTGTGGGTCATTTTCATAGTCATAAGGAACTTCGTCACATATTAAGGTATTGTTACGCTGTAACCTACCGTTCCAAGTTTAAATCTGTTGAGCGCTCAAAAATGCAGCGCAGAAAACCGTACATGAGGGATTAAGATCGCTTTTATATCAACTTCCATAGTATTTTGTCAAAAAGTTTGAGTACAACCCTTCTAACTTTTCTTAGTGAGCTGCGCAAATGCAATTATATTTTTTGCATGCGATACCGATGAGCATAAGAATACCGTATTTATTTTAGTGATTACGGAAAAGGTATTTTTGTCCCCGTTCCATCTCTACACAAGGCCGAAGATAATTCACCCATGTCCCGTGTGCAGGCGTCCCTGAAAGCAAATATAGAAAATATTTGAAGATTCATGCCACCGGGCAAGTTTTATTTGGTGTTGACAACATAAAGTTTGTTAAAGTCAAAGCCGTTTTGCACGAAACGCGGCCAAAACCTGGTATTAATCTTGTGTAAGCTTCGCGAAGTGTTCTTCAATTTAAAACCAAACTGAAACCTCTCTTTGGCTACAGAGAGTACGCAGTTCTGCGCAGACTGCATTAAGTTTGGATTGAGCTGATGAAGTTTGACATATTGGATTAAAAAATCAATATTCTTGTCTGCAGAGCAACCAACGGAAAAGCTCGGATGATTTGCGAAGAAAAGTATTTCTAGTCAAGATGAGGTCCTCAGCTTTCATGAAACTTAAGTAACGCATGTTTGAATCATCAATTCTGACCAGAATTTTTGCATCGCACACACGTTTCGAAACTACGAGTAATCAATAGGATAAACAGCTTAAATTGCAAGTTCTCTCTTGAAATAGGATGAAAACTTACCAAGTAGAGAGTTGCAATCTTTAAAATTATGATTTGAGTTGAAAATGAGAAAGCCTCTCAACCAAAACTATTTTCTACCTTTTGTAATTTCTGGTTGTGGCCACAGAGAAACATATTTTCGTCTTGTATGTGCTTGCATGGACGTCGGAAGGATTTTTAAAGGGGGAAATAGTGGATTTTCCATGGGTGGATAAAAGGAATTTTCCAGCAGGGTGAACAGTGGTGAAACCTCATTTTACCAACACGAAACTACTAGAGCTACGTTTTTCACTAAAAGTTTATTAGGAAAATATCAAATTTCAAAATCTAAGGTGAAAAGACCCCTGCCACTTCCTTCTGACGCCCATGTGTGCTTTTTCGAGCATTATGAAACGAAACGACATGGTGTATTTTTGCGGCTGCAGATAATTCATTTTGTCTGCGTCTTCGTGCCTCCTCTCAAGGTCCATTTTTCTGCTTCTCTCGTTATCACGAGTTAAAGGAACATTTTCATTATCAAAATCTACACAAAAGCTAAGTCTGAAACTGACCAAAGTTCTGTACAAAATAATAAGCACTGTATGACTAAATATAATTGCCCCTTTTATCTTGGAGGGGCGTCACACTGGTAACTATGACATGCACGTTAAAAATGGTTGCGAATTTTGTTCACTCATTCTCTTATGCACAATTGCATACTGTCAGAAAAACCCATGATGACGCGCTTTGATAAGGTGTGAAATCTAATTAATTTAGTGAAAAACAATTTTTGCAGTCATTTCCGCCACACGTATCGTTTGCGCGGTTTTTGCTTCTACTTGCTACAAACCGAATGTAAGTTAATTGATTGATCTTGGTCACGATGTGCGTTAAACAATCTTCTGATGCACAGCAAAGAGTTTTTTTTTATCTTGCAAACTCTTATAAAAGCCCTCAAAATGACTTCCCGTAAACGAGCAAAACATCCTTTCAAAAATAGCACTGCCACAAAAGAAAACGCGTACTGAATCTTTGCCGCTGTTTCCGTGGTCTTCGGATAGTTTCCTCATCATGTCTTTCTTGAAAATTGAAGCTTGGTCTAAAATAGTGACTACGTGATACAAAACATTATGTGGTTTTCTTGCATTAGTTGTCACGTTCAGACTTTATCATACCGTAAATTCAGGCGAAGATGGAGTTCTTTCTTAAAATCAGGAACAACCATGACAACACGTAGAAGAAAAAAATGGATTTTGTTATCGAAACGTAGCAGATTGTGTGAATGAAGTCATCAATCAGCTGAAAATGCAAAATCATTGTCTTCAAAAGCAATAGTATTTGCCAAATTAGCAGAACCTACCTAATTTCATTCAAGAAATGGTGGTTGAAATATTGTACTAATTACATTGTTTCAGTGTTGGTGTCCTTGCGTCAGAAACTTTGACGCAAAGCGTCGTGTCAAAAGAGTGGGTCAAACCTTGGCTGAGACGAATGTCTGCATGCCTCGTTTCAGTCATCATAAATGAGGAGCTGTTTCCTTGCGAAACAATTTACCGAAAAAATGTACACCACCACAAGTACGTTCCACAATAAAACTGAAAGAAAGTTGTTCTTTTCAAAAAATGGTAGGACCACTTTCGCCCAGGAGACCACCGACTACCTCAATTCCTTTATCTATAACATTGATTTTTGAAAATATATGTTTACTATTTCTTGTGCAAGCGATCTTTGCATTAAATATCAGGTAGCATTTTTTCTTATGCCTAATAAGTTATGAGATGTGTTTTTGCAGGAAGTCCAGGTCAGAAAAACGGATGTTATTTGTCAGCGTCGCTATCTGCTTTGGTTTTATGCTGACGTTTTCCCCCAGCTTGATTGTCAATCTTTTACCAGGAAAGTAAGTGAATCACCTTGAAATGTGAAAGTCAATAAGCTACATGTTGATTCCCTGTTCGCACAATCTCTGTGCCAAGCTGCTAACGCGTAGGTGTTTAAATTTTTCGTGTTCTCCTTGACAGAATATGCCCCCCGGCGCATATCGGTAACATCTTGCTTGATTTCTCATCCTTTGCTTTAGTCCTTCAGAATTTCACCCGTAAGCTATTGTTTTGTAGATTTCTGGACTGAGGACGCGTAAGTTACGTGAAATCGATTTCCTATCAAAAACATTTGCTGATAGATTCGACTTCGTCATCTTTGTGGACACTAATTGGTTATGTACAAGTCCGAATCATCGCAAAGTCGTGAAAGTAGAGCCCATTTGGTTGATTCCTCGAAAGCTTACAGTAAACCTAGAGCTTCTAATTGTCAACAAAGTTTAGATTGCATTTACGAATGTAGCCTCTTCATGTTGTTGTTTAGACACCCAAAAAAGAAAAAAGTGGACGTGCTTGCCTTCAGCAATCAAAACCCTGTGTCCCCTTTGCTTCTCTTCCACAATTGTAACATAACTGTCACCAGAAGTTACAAAGTTTCCTCTGATTGAAAAAGCTAAATAACCAATTTAGGATATATGATAAAGCCAATTCATTATGAAGAAAACCTTTGACAGATTTCCTGAATTTTTTGTAATCTTTAGTGACAATCCAAAAGCCCTGCTTTAACTTCGAATACATCAAACATTTTTTCAGTCAAAGTAAGAGCAAAAACTGTAAAACAAACTGCTTGTGAATTTCTTTTTGAAGAAGAAAAATAAAAAACTTACGCACATTGTACACAGAGTCTATTTTGTTGCAGGGAAAACGTTTGAAGAGCCAAATGTTTTAAATAAATATTGTTGTTTTAAAGTTTTGTCACCGACAGAATATATTCATCACCGTAAATTTTTAGAAAATGCCTTTGTTGTTAAAAATTTAAAACACTTTTTGCTGCAAACTACTATATTGACTGCACAATTGCTTTTTCGTGTGACTGCAAATAGAGTATGTTGACAACAAGGCCAGCTGTTTCGATTAACATCATATGTCGATCGGCAGAGACATTGTAAAAATGATTCCTAGTTCTTTTAATAATTTTCTCTTTGAAGCGTTCTGAATCAATTTTAGGTAGGTGACCAGTGCATAAGGAACATTTGTTTACAATTTCAAGTGTCATAACCAAAACGCGTTTTGGAAAAAGACAAACAAACGAAGATAAAGCAATCCAGGACAATTTTACCCTTGGAAAAAATTACTCTGTGGTAGATGCAGCACCCAGAATTAACCCGAGGTTGCAATTCGCATTTAGATCTTCGGTGCTCAGTGTGTTCCATCTCTTCGCAGTAAATCAGTGAGCTCGCAGGTAGGTGATTGTCGCAGTCTTCTTTGAGGAGTAACTTGAAATGGGTGAGTTATTGAAAAATGTTTGCCACAATAAATAATACTGAACAAAACCGTATCAAATACAAGTTTTTGAAACGAATCTGCATCCTCTCTTGTACCTGAAGTTATATGTCTTGTGGCCTTGGAAAAGCGTTGGTAGCAAGTTAATCACTTTGACACCAAGGAGTAGCTACAAAGTTAAAAAATATTTTATGCTGTCAAACTTTTAAGATACAATACTTTTAAAATCTTGAGTTGAATATTTGTTTCAGCTTGGAAACAAATCTACTTTATGGGAATTTTTTGCAGAAATCAATTTGATACACGTGTCCATATGATGGCGTCAAATCTATCGTGGTTCAACACAGCAATAAATCCAATAATTTATGCCATTATGAACCGGAAATTTCGCAGTGAATACATTTGCATCATCAAGAGGGTGGTGGCGAGAGTTCGACGGTGTTCATTTTTCTCCAGAAAAGAATCACCTGTTGTGGAGAGCAATGCCAGGATAATTGGATCGAATTGTCTGTCAAGAAACATATCTTCACACAGAGTAGCAAATGCCTGAATCTTCTAACGCGCCATGATTGGATTACATGAGAAGACAATGTGCTGGTTTTCCTGTCGAAAATGTAGTTGGTCAACAGTGATTAAATTAAACACCAATAAAGATAAATTCCTTTGGGAACAACATTTTCTTTTCGGGAACTCGTCGTTCGTTCTCGCGCTGAATCACCTGACTTCACAATATTTTAGTATGTTTTTTTGTTACAAGGTTCCGCAACTACTTTTTTCCCCAACCGCGGTTTCTTCAATTCACTTATCAAGGTTATCAGAACATGTGTGTCAGAATTTTTTTAATTTGAGTTTCTTGTTGAAAGACCCGTATATGTGATAATGTATGGCAGCAATGAAGTCGAACTCTTGCAAACTGCTATGGACGGCTATTGAGAAAGACAAAATATCTGAGCAACTTCAACCCTTAGTATTTCCAGGTAAAATTTATGCATATTCTGCAATTTCCTAAAAATCGTCTTTGGCAGAGCAGACACAAAATCACTATAATAAGACAACTGTGTCGTTCTACACTTTGTTAAACTTGACGTTTATTTTTGTTTCCTCTTCCTGCACATCATTCAGACGAAGTTATGAGCAAAGAGTGAGCAGAATGAAGCGCTTTATGTTGTTTTCTTTGCCTTCACTAAATTCTTTCGTTTCTATTAAGCTGTCAGTCTGCACCAGTCTGCTTCAAAAATACATTAGATGGTTGGCTTTTATTTTGCATATGATACTGGAGTTATGTAATTGAACAACTCACAGCAACTAGCGCTCTAACGCAAATAAACGTATTCACTGCGATTTGGCTGCTACGTTCCTCCATTTAAAAAAAGCTCTTTTACTGATAAATGGAATGCTACCTCTGAAGTGGTTTTCTTTTCTGGTAAGTAAAATGGTACCTTTGAAATGGTTTTCTTCACTGGTGGCTGCAGCAGTGTGATATTAAACAGAGTTTAGATTTAACTTGTGGAGAAGTACAAAAACTTCGTCTTCATTTTGTTCAGAATGGTTTCAACCATTTGTACTTCTATCACTTGAAACCCATTGCAATGACTCAAAGTCCTGAATTTTTACCATAACTCCCCAACCGATTCCGTTATGGTCAATCAAGGCCTCAAATGATGCAGATTTTCGTCTAGCGAATATTTGAAAAACGGGTAAATTGGCACTTGAATTGTTTTCACAAGTCTCGATATCGTCATCGGAACCACCCCGTGACGTCACGCTGTCTCACAAAAAGTTTCAAAAATCCGTAAGCGCCCAAATCGAAACTCGAAGACGTTTTCACATCTTGTGGAGGTTCGATTAGCTCTCTAGCACTATCGCATGGTGAGTTATAACTGAAAACGTCTGAGCCACTAAGTGGCTCGAGCGGGCGTTAAAGGGTAAGCGATGCACTTATCAAGTTGAGCTGATGTCACTTCAACTCACCGGCAACTGCTCGTAGTCAGTAACTCGGATTACTCAAAATCTTGGCTCAAGCGTTTTGTGGTTTCTTTTATTAAACATGATTGGTGTCAATAAAATATTTTGCTCAGCTGTTGTAAAATTACCAACGACACGCAGGGTTTCTTTTAACGTTTGACCTTGGTGACCATTGAGACATTTTGAAAGACCGCAACTATTTCATCTGAATACCGAGACAGTCAAAAAGCAAGGTTTTAGCCTTTTTTGGTGGGTGGTTAGGCAGTGAGATTCTACTGAATTTTGAGAGACCATTAGAATTATTTCAGAGACCGTTTCGATCTCTTAAAACACCTTGAAAACACTGACAACGCTCACGTTACAGCCAATCAACAGCAGGCTTTCACTACGGCGAATGGTACGAAGCATCAAAGCAATAGAAATCAGTGAAGAGGTGTGATTACATGACGTAGTGCAGGGGTGCTCACCGGGGTTGCAACCAGCTCTTCTTTTCGGGGACGCAATTTTACAAAATTTCATTCGATGACGTCATCGTGCTTACTCAACTGTGGTACAGCTTTTTCGCAATCGGTCACAGATAAAGTTCTCTTCGCAACATTTCCGAAAATGAGAGCTTTTCAGTTTTAATCAAGATGCAGACCGAACGATCAGGACAGAGTAAAAATTAACAGCCAAATACAAACACGTGCTTTCGTACCCAACTACAGTTCAGTCATGGCTTTAGTGTGGCAGACGTATAGGCTACTAGTAAACCGGCCTATTTTCTCGTCTTGCTTTAGAAAATTAATCAAATCAATCATCTAGATTTTTGAAACTTCAGTTGAATAATATTTCCTGTGAGATAATTTCTGCAGACGATATTGCGAGTGGTGAAGTTGGTAGATGCAAGAGACCGGTATGAATCTTAGGATATATTTAATCACTGATTCTATTGTTTCAATCGCAAATACAAGACTTCATCTGCCAACTGAAACACTATTGAAGGAATGCAGACTGTAGGACAAAGAAAATTCAAATAAGACTTTTCTTAAAAATGATTAGAACATAAAATTCCATCCTTGGTAAATTTCTGCAATTGTCAAAATTTCTATGCAATGTTTTGAAATTTTAGGGGGTGGTGGAAATTTCCCCAATGCCCCCTGGTTGCGCGCCTGGTGCTCACACTTTTTCAGCATGCGAGCTACTATAAAATGAACAAGTCAAAACGATCTACCTACTACAAAGTTTTGCAAGAAACCAAGTACAAAGAAGTCATGGACATTTGAATGCAAGGAAGGACGTGTCCGTCTAGACCAGCTATGTCCAACCCGCGGCCCAGTCGAGTTTTTTTGCGGCCCAGTTTAGGTTTTCGCAATAGTATAAGTATCCTTCACGCTGACAACCTGTCCTTGTTTTCATAATCTTCAATTCGAATTTTTTGACGCAGGTGGTCCTCAGTGCCACTTTATCACGTCTGTCACCATTGCAGTTAGGATTCGAACACTTTCAGTACATTAGCTTAAGCTAAAATTGGTTTGCTATGATCAAAGTAAGCCATTCAATGTGCGGCCCTCAAAAATATGTCATTTAATATGCGGCCCTTGTCAAGATAGTGATTTACTTTTTGGCTCAGTAAGCCATTTGGGTTGGACATAGCTGGTCTAGGCGTTCCAGGATGGCGCGAGACACGGACATGTCCGTCCACCAGCGCCGAAGATGTTGATGTCATGCAATCTACACACAGTTACTTTGAGTTGGACTGGTAGATTGCGATCGACGTATTGAGCACCCCTGATGTAGCGATAACGGCATCCAGAAAAGGCAAGGAAAATAGCGAAAAGTAGGTTTTCAAATGAGAGCAGCTAAGAGCGATAAGAACTATACTGAACTAATAAACGACGTGAAAGCGCTCACTCCACTATTAATTCATTAATGGTCAAACGCTGCTTTATATACTTGTGGAAAAAGTTCTGACGATTTTTCATTAATAACATTGGGTGCCTAATTGATAAAAAGCATTCGTTACACCATCGTTTATAAACTCATTTTAAAATGCAAAAACTCATTTTAAAATGCAATAATTCTTGGTTAAGTGTTGTCGGGGTCCTTGACTGTGTAATTGGTTATGTCGGTAAGTGGTTGCAAAGGCTTGTCATTGCGGTTGCTGCAAAGATGACTCATAAAAATTGAGGGCTAACCAATTATCTCCATTTATTTCGCAAAACTTTTGATCCAAACAGTGGCTTCACGTGTGTTACAAGCTCCGGGGAAGGCAAACGTTCCTTCAGCGAAGTTTATTCAAAGTCCAAAATGGGGGCAAATCATCATCACTTGTAATGTAACAATACTCATAGTCTCTTTGTTTTCTCTGTTCCTTTGTTTAGTCATACTTACCATACTCCTACGTCATAAACGTGATCTGTATGAGCATTTTTGGCAATTAACTGTGAAACCGGCGCAGGTGGAGCTGTTGTCGGATATATTACAGGCTACTGCAGAAGTATGCAGGAAAATCATAGAAATGCATATGAAGAGAATGACACTGTAGTGACTAGTAAACCTTATACTCCACTGCGTAAAAGCAGAGATTGAGAAATTGTATTCTTAATAAGTCTTACCAATTTTCGTTGATTCAGTGTTTTCTTATAGTTATTTTCGTACAAAGTAGTTTTCATCGCGACTGTGATTAATGCACAAAGTTTAATCTCTTGGATAAAGTTTTTACCTCAATCATTGTTACTATCACCAATAGCAAAGATATGGATAGGCCGTGTTTGAATGGGAACTTTTTTTCGCAATCACTAACGGATCTAAATGATTGTTAGAACTGCACTGAAGTTCCGTTGCTTTACCCAGGTTTTATAGTACAAACGCAGTCAACCAAACCTACAGTAGCATTTGTAAACATGAAAAGCTAATGGATCATACACAAATAAAAGCTTTTACGAAAATGAAGTTTGTGTGAACTTCCGATAATTGTTTTTAGAAAGTCTAATCAAAAGTGTTCTGCCAGGAAGAACCGATTCAAAAACCGAAACATGTATTAAAAACTCTTCGTGTATGCACTTGTTACTTTTCGTTCTCTGCGCCCTTCCACCCCATTTGCTCATCGGGCAACTTCGTCTGTGGGACAACTGAGTAAACAAATTTCGGTTAAAATGATCTACCGCGTTGAATTGCTAATAACGCTTTTGGGTGAAATGTTGTCTCAGAGGAAATTATGCAGACTTTGTTTAAAGAGAAGTATACTTGCGACAACAGGAGAAAGTCAAGCGTAATGTCAGTTTATTGCTGATGCCGTCTTGTGCTGGTATTTGCCAAACACCGACAGTTATGAATTATTTACCAAGATCAAGTTGAAAGCTGGAGCATTTTCGTATCACCCCTATTCGCTTGTGCTTCGCACGATGCTGTGCACGTACAACATGATTATTCCTAATTGTGATAAATACGATCTTCAGCCTGCGATATTTTTGGCAATTAACTCAAAAATTGCATGTAAGATCAAGCACTAAGCGTTTGGGGTGATGCGCTGCACAACATTTCCAGTTTGCTGGAGTGACTTACTAATTTTTTGCGTAATCAATTTAATAAAGTTGACTGTGACACACTATTCACAAAATTTACGACAGTGTCTATAAGCAATATCGTAATAATGGAGCATTATTTACATTTTTAGAAAAAAGCTAAGCTGGATGATTTCAGCGCGAAGGGAACTCTGTATCTTCTAACTCTAACCTGTTCTGTGATTTGTATGCATTTCCGCTACTGCATCGTTCCAACAATCATATCCTATTGAAAATTATCTCTACCAATCAGTAAAGTTACACAAGCGGGTTTTGCTAAACTGCACTAAGGTAAAAGACATGCTAATGGCTAATGTCGAACATACCTGGTTTGACAGCGCTTTGGTGTTCATTCGACAATCCCACCTGAGGTCGCTGAAGCCGCGACAAAATTTGAGATTTCCTTGGGCTTCACTATCCTTCTGAGAGAAAATGAAGCTCATACGTAAGCGATTACAACTGTAAGTCATCACTTAAAATTACGAATGCAAAGAAACAAGGTCTCTTGGACTAAAGGCGTTTCTTTTTCGATGACGGAAAACTTAACTTTTTCTGGCTTTGGTGTTCCTTTTTACATTAAGTTGTCATTTTATCAACGATTCTTAGTAAATTTGACTAATTTCCACAAGCACCTGAATCAAACACATGCTGAAGTTTCCTTGCTAGAATTTTAATCAACGTTGGCTGTATTATTTAATTTGTTTTGTTGTAATCACAGTTTTTGAAGTTAAGGTTTTCTGTAGACGAATAACACATGGTGAAGGTTGGTATAATCTTAATACTACAAACTTTTAATCATGTCGTGCACATTTACGAAGTACGAACATTACTCCAAAAATGTAAAACAGAAAGTTTATGTTCTTTTTGTAGCACTTCATTTTTATCCAAAAAAAGCATAAAACGTTTTACTTTATGCGCGAACCGTAGAAACGTTTGCTCTGGTACAATCTACTGCAAACTACTACCTTGAAGAACCGTCAGCGTCGATCAAAATTACTGGCTTTGATGGGATGATCAACTGTGGGCAAAACACGTTCCTTTACAGGAGTGTTTGTTGAAAATGCTTTGGATTTTAGGAAAAAACGAGTTAAAAATTACGATTTCATGTCATCGAATTTAAAAGGAACGGTGCCAAAGCGAAACAAACTGTTAAAAAACGTGAATGGTTGGTTGGCAAGAAAATGTTAAAAATTTCGCATTCTTTACAACAGATAAATTTTAATAAAATTAAAAAGTCTCTTCGACAACTTAAGCTTTGTTTGGTTTGCTAAACAAAAGGATACTTTTATGTGATTGTCTTTTAGATCACACAAATGACCAAGGCATTCAAACCCTGTATTTTATTGCCTGTGTTCGCCAAATCCCTCCAAGACAATGCCCCGTAACTCAGTGGGCAACTCAGCAATAGCTCTTCATTTGCGGATGGTCAATCAGGTTTCAAAATACGCACTATTTGCTGGAGACTCAGCCCTGTTGGTAAAAGTGTCAATTGTTTCAAATGAATGAATAGTGGCTTTTAACAGCTAAAAATTTTGCAGAACGTCTCACTCAACTGACGAGATTTTTCAACTTTTTAACATTATTGTTTTTTTTGAGTAAAAAATGTTAGTATCTCAAATAAAGCTAACCAGTTTTGTAAAGAACGAGGTATAGTTGGCAGCTACAATCACCATCGAAGTTTTTGTCCAGCTTCACACTGCTTCCATAGACATTACACTTCGTGGCAAGAGATGTGCGATGCATATGGAGCAAGGAGCAAGCGGACGTCTTACATTTCAACTGCATCACTTGAAGTTTTGCGCTGGCCAATATAAGGCAATACTTCTCGATTAGGCTTTCCTCACATGCAGCTTGACTACAGTAAACATATGCGTTCGATTTTACATTTTCTGCAACCTTAGACGGTACGATCATCACAGTGATGGCATTCTAGAACTACTTTTTGAACTGAGCCAGCTTGGTATTCAGCTTCGCTCCATTACATTTTTCTCACAAGCTTTAAAGAAATCTGGTTTAGGATTTGAAAGTTGAAATTTCTTGAAAGCTGGCCTGAAAGAAAGAACTTTAGCTGCAAGATATGCTCCTATAAACTGATCTTGTCATCACAACCTGGCGACGTGTTGTTCTTGTTAAACTAAACATTCGTCTGCACTGATACCAGCGCCTCGACCTGACGAAATCCGAGAAACAAAGTGATAGCTATGGCGCCCACGTTTCACACGCGGTATGACCGGACACTTCGTTCGAGTTCGTGATAAACGCGCGGAACGCGCTGGGTTTTATAGACAGCTTCTTCCGGAGAGCACGTGCATCGCTCCGCAAGAGAACAAGTGTCACTTTTTCCATGGTTTTGCGTGTCGCTCAGGAGGTTCCTTGCAAGAGGCGCGCTTTCCCAACGAGTATTGACAAGCTCTTATCTCTTCGGAGCCGCTCGGCAAACGGAGAGGTGCGAGCAAGGCAAACACGGTGCAGACAGCGCCTCGCGCGACTCCACAGCCTCAAGCGTCACTCGTTTGCTTCGCGCCCGTTGTCCTCGAGCTGCCGCTGCACCATTGTTTGCACAGCGATAACCTGCTATGTTGACTCTTTCCCAACGCAGCCTTGTTGCTTAGAAATCGGTCGTGTCCTTTTATTAACTTCACCGAAACAAAGGGGCACGTAGGTGCAGTTCCGTAAAGGTGAGTCACTATTGATTAAGAACATAAAAGTGATCGGATCAAGCTAGTGTGCTGTTTCCAGCATTCGAATTCACACATTCAAAATGTTTCACGTTTCAATGCTGCGCATTGCTTATTTCACAATTTGCTTCAACGCAGCATTAGAAATATCAGTCGATCTTCCTCTGTTACGACCAGAGCTGTCTGATAAGATTAATTTAAAATATATTTTTTCCACGCAAAAATCACCCTAAAACGGGTCAGTGTCAAGCAGGGGCGCAACCAGCTCTTCACTTCGAGGTGCCATTTTCATGAAATTTCATTGGATGACGTCATCGTGCTTATTCAACCGTGGTACAACTTTTTCGCAAACGGGCACATATAATATTAATGTATTTTTGCCCGCAGACACGAANTCCANAGNACAAACACACACATTCTACACAACGCTGGTTAATAAAAACACACAAAACAGAACGTTTTACAACAGCGTTTGAAGCTGAATCACNGGCGTCAAGCGAAATTTCTGACTTGCGAAANTTCTGACTTAACGTCATATGCGCATGCACAGAGCAACATTCAACATATCAAATACGCTGAGAAAACTGATTATTANAGCTTAGGATTTGGTGTTCAGGTAAATGTGTCGGGTGAGGATTTATGTTACAGTTAGAAAAAGAAAAATAATTGAAGTCTATGATCAAGTCCAATATTTTTCACTGGTTTTACTTATTCCCGTACTGTAGCTTGTTGCGGGTATCTGACATCCAACCAAAAAGCTTAATTTACACAACACACATCAAAAAAGTAATCGCCAAACTTTATTCCTTTACTCTGAGAAGCAAAATGACTGACCAAAAAAAATAGGTCAGAAATTTCGCTTGACACCGGGCTACACAAACTTACTTAACCGAACGTTTTGTAACGGCGTTGGAAGCCGGGCCTCGGATTTACAGACGCACTCTTAACACTATTTGTTCACTTGGTACAACGCTACGACAGAGTGGGACGCTAATTCCTAAACTGGTCAAGGCCAGGTAAAGTACGAATGCAGTGTGGCACGACAACCCTCAAACGAACAAAAACTGCTATGTCCGAGCACTCAGTCACAAAGTAAAATGCGGTTGTAGTGTTTAAAGAATAAGGAAAAATATATTCTCGGACTGCATCAAAGCAGGCAACAGTAACGTTATTAGACCTTCTGCATCTTTCGAGAAACAAGTGCATATTTTTTCTTAACCCTGCTCAGGAAACCTCTAAATACAAACGCCATTGTTGTCTTTGCCCAAAATGGGCAGATTTTGTTTATTCACTTATACTGGACTAACTGACAGGTTTGGACGTGCGCGGGTTTTTGTACAACTTAGAAAATCTTCTCAAACTCATCCAATCAGAAAAAAATAACGTGTTGATTTTGGAAAATTTTTTATATGATGAAAAACAAAAGCAATTTTCCAAACAAAAATGTGAGAAGTGCTCTTAACAAATGAACAAAAAAGTGAAGAAAAATCACAAAATTCCGCCAATAGACGTCATTAGTGGTCGGTTTAAGGTTTAAATAGAACCTAATTTCAAGCTTGTGGTTCTATCTGCAATAAAAGTAAATTAGGTTGAGACATGAAATTTTTCTATTTTCATTGCAATTTTCAGCCA
>JGI24159J19872_10001126_pt1 | contig 28317 bp, 18 predicted proteins | sample Ectturendosymbi4_FD_19872 | JGI IMG/M metagenome (IMG submission 19872)
TGCACAAGACTTAATACAAACCACCCAACCTCTTTTCCGCTCGAATCCCTTATTATCGGATTCCCAACCTACCTCTGCTAGTTGGATTCGCTGAATCGGGTATAACTGAAAACATGTGCGCTCAAGCAGCTCGGTGAGACACTCACAGTCGTGCTTGAGTAATTTATGGGATTCCCAATCCAAGGCGAACACGATAACAGTGCAGTGTAAAGAGGGTAAGTGTGATTTGACGCAATGCGTGGAGACACCCAGCAGGGGAAAGCACATAATCCTTTTAGAAGCTCGAATGTGCAAACCACTTGCATTCTAGAATTCCACCGTTGGTAAAACCACACGCCTTTATTTCTGCTGAACCACGTATCTTTGCTGTTCCTAAACCTGTGAGACGCATGGTTGCAGTTTTGTGCATTCAACAGCATCGTTTATCAGAAGCACTGCCAAATAGGGGAGCGTGATGGCTGGATGCTTGAGACTGTGGTGCGCTAATACAAAGAACAGAACTTACTTGACAAGTAAATCCTGTACAAATGTCAACCGCTGATAAAAAAAAACATTTCGACGAGCGAACTCAACCAGTTGGCCCCGTTGCGATATAAGATGAAAAAAAACACTCAAAATTAGTTTTTACCTGTGCTTTCAACTGTGTGTGTAAAAGAGCCTGATAATATCTCAAAGAAGATAAGATTTTAACGCACACAATGGTAGTCCGCATGCACAAGAGCAACATCACCAACGCAACCAAGAATTATGCTGTAGGCTACTTTCAAGGACAGACGAATAAATCTCGTAGTTTTCTTTGAGCAAAACGACAAATAGTTATTGGAAACCGTCATTTCCCATGACTAGAAAATTAAAAATGGCAAATTTCTTCTTCTAGACTGAAAGCTTACATGCAATATGTCAACAGCTTATGTATCCTCCTTTATAAATGAAACAAGTTTCAGAAGCTAAGTCTTCACATTTTTACAGGTGTATATACGCGCTCCAACATAATGATGACTGTTGGCCGTACGAATAACTGCTCTAGAAGCAAAAAGATTTACAAAAATGAAAACTTGAAAATCTACGTTTCACATGAAAATTTCTAGAGCAATAAGTACCTCAATAATTTTGATCCACGATTGTTATTTGTTAAATGTTAAGAGTTGCTCAAATCTGAAAAAAAGCAGGCGATTTTTATTCAAAAATTCGCGTTAAAAACTCCATAGGAACAAATTTCTAATCCTGTCCTTGTTTTGCACTACCCATGTTCTGGAATAAATTAGTGAGCAAAGGTAAAATTGTGGGAAAAGATAGTAGGACAAAGCGTTTCAAAGATGGAAAAAAACTAAAAAATAAGAATATGTTTTTCGTCGGTTGGCATGTATTTATCAAAATTCTTGTGGTTTAGTTTCATAACAAGGCAGGCGCCAGACACCTATTTTCAATTGTGAAACGACAATATCAACAACATGATCACATATAACAACAGCAAAAACATCTGTTTTCAATAAAACAATTTTCTCCAACAAATTTCTGCTGCGAAGAACCCCGCACAAAAGTAATTGTCAAGCTTGTGCCGTAACAGTGACGACTTCACCTTGATCCTGCGACAACACTATGAACCGTATGCTATCTTCACCTCAATGAGAAAAGGGATGGTGTATTGTAGTTGTTCCCAAGCTGGAGATTACTGACCCTAGCGAATCTTTCAAAAGTTAAATCCTTTTGTAATGGCATTAGAGGGGAGTGGCACATTACTGTTTAATACGCACACAATTTTACAGCTGTCTTTCTAAGTTTAAACGGTGTATTTTACTACATCTTCTACCATTTAAGATTTCTACACTGCTCGAAGGTTCTGATTTTGCGTTTTAATTTTTGGCAGGAGTCTAGAGATTCGTTTTTTTAAGTGGTTCATGATCATCAAGAAAAGGTTGTGAACCACTTTTCACCCAAGGTTATAGAGGTACCACACATTAAGGAGGGAACTTTTAGTGTTCAAAGCTATCAGATGGTTTTTAGCACGTGATAAAAATAAAAAATAAGACGAAGGCGAATAGCAAGCAGTATAATAAGGGTAAATTATAATACTGCAACAGGTCGACTTGCTAATATCGAAAAGACAACTTTTGGCAGTTGTAACTCATATTACAGGCTCACCATTAATTTCCTTGTCCAATCACCAAACATGAAAAACTGAAGTTCTGCAGAAAAATGTGATTTAAATCTCCACTGAGTTAAGCAGATTAACAAATGCTCAAATAGACCGTAAATTTAAGAATAACTATCAACCACATGGGTTAAGAAATTGCCGAAGATTTTAACCTTCAAACAGGTACAAAAGATAAATACAGAAAGTAGAGTTTGTGGACATGTTGCAGCATCGCATTGATGACAATTATCCCGACTATTGCAGGGAAAAGAAAAAAATCACTAGCTCTGAAGAGAAAGCAATACCTGCAGCCGAGGGTAGTATCAACATGCATAAACAAATTTTTGTGCAACACAGTGCTATAAACATCTTTAGCTCATCACAGTGTGACTTGAAACAGTGCAATCGCTTTCAGTATTGAAGAAGTTTTAAAATGATATTTTTTGAGTGATGCCTTGGTGGGTGCATGGGATTGGTCTCCAAGACGCAGTTCACTTCTACTTTTTCATTTTTTCTTTCTTCAGATTGTTTCTTTTGGTACCTGACCAAATTAAGCGGGAAAGGTATTCTGAATAGCGCTCACCAACAAGAGAACAGCGATGCCCAGTAATGCCTGCAACGCATCTTGCACAATTTTTGGCTGAGGCCTAGTATCTGGCTGCTTCAGCAAATTTGTTTGTTCGTTTTGTTTCCCAGAAACTTCTCAGGTATTTTTCAAAAATTGGATGTTTTATTCTTAGCACTTTCACAAGGAAGCAACGTTGTTTTGGGAGTGCTGGGTTGTTCGCTGTTATGCAGAGGACCCAAACTTTGGGAAAGCATTTCTTCCCTTTGCTCTGCGCCCAAAGAGGCCGACAGCATATTGGAACTGCCAGAATCTGAGCCAAAAGAATTAGATGAAACAACCCCTCCATGAGTTCCTGCTTCTGCTGGAGAGTATTTGTACCCATACTGGCAGCCGTTCAAATCGCCGATTTTTCCGTTGTGAGAAATTCTACCTGTGTCAGTCGTTGGCGACCTTCGGAAACGATTACTGTTTGTGCTGGATCTGCTTGTGCGTCTTCTGGATTGGCCTGAAATTTGTAAGAAGTGTGCAATCTGGGAGATGCTGCTTTCGTTTCGCACACTTGATCTATTGCTGCTGGTTGGTGTGTAGGCAATTGCAAGTGAAGCTCGGCTTGTTTGTTCGTAACCTATCAAATCGTAAAATTATACATTAAAACTGCATTTGCACCAAGGCGCATCAAAATGGAATTCGCAAAGCAGCTAAGTCACAAATGTGTTTCTGGCTGAAGCAAGACCTAAACACTGGACACACTATTATGTCACTACGAAGTGGTACTTTTCCCAAGCGAATTACAAAGTGGAGCTTGAGGTATCCATCAAGCGCTAGTTCGCATATCTTTGTGATGCAGCTTCTGAAGGCTTGGTGACCTGCCACCATGATGGTAGAGTTAGACACTAAACATCTCGGTCGTATGGGCGAGCCAAAGGACTACCTGTGGCGTTCGCCTTACCGATCTAGTGGACCGAAACCTACCGGATGTAAAACTTCTAAATGGTTTGGCGCATAACGGCTCTCGGTCCATGACGGCGAATTCCCTTGGAAAAAGTAGGGAAGTTTTGAAACCGCGCGATTTATATTCAGGGCAAGCGGAACGATTCATAGGAAATGTAACTTTAACGTAGTTATTAATTGAAGTTAGATAAAATTGGAACAAAGTACGTCAACAGTATAATGAAATTCGGGCAAGATATCTTAAATATTGGAAAACATATGTTGACTACGGTAGTTTTTTGGTCTCCGGATACTTTCCAGGAAACAAACGGGAAATTGTGGAAGCAGGCCTTGAAAGTTAAAGAAATTGTGCTCCTACCCACGTCACGAGAAAGTAAAACTCAAGACTGGCGTGAAATGAAATCGGTGAAATGGGATGTTATCTGTGTAATCTTACTTGCGTTCTCACTTACTCGTCTTCTCCTGCGCCTATGTTTGTCCATTCATCTTACTACACTGTGTGTATCCGTGAATAAAAGAAAAAATGCTAAAAGCGGTACAATACGTAACTTCAAATGCTTGGAAATATTTTAATCGTACAGTTCTAATACAATTTTAGGTCTAATCCGGATTCCATAACTAGTAGGCACTTTATCATTAAAAAATGACAGTAACTCAATGCAAAAACTGCTAGGAACGAACTGAAATTACTTTTCGCGAGTTTTAAATCGAAGCGCTTGATCTTTTCCACTGCTTTGGGCATTTCAAAAGAATTATAAAAATATTTGTTGCAAACTTTAGTTGCCACAGTGCGTGTGACTTTGTGTTAATGCCAAGCAGAGCACTAGAAAAGTATGAACGTAATGTTCAGGTGCTGATATTTTAGTTTTTGGATAGTTTCTTCAGAAAAAGATTGCACAAATTCAGCAGGTATTTGTGCCGTGTTGGGAATAAACTTGCGCTGAATTTGCTAATGCACGCTTAGCGTTACTGACTTCAACAGTAGACCAGAAACACCATTAGCAACTCCAAATGTAAACAGTAACTTATGGTTGAATATAACTAAGTTGGGGGAATATCCGTTATACTTTGGCAACCCTGGCATTCAAAGTAAAGTACTGTGATTGTGGAGACACCCTTTATGTTGCAAAGTAATTTACCGTCAATAAGAGTTTTCAACATAATGACAAGAAAGAGTTGACGCCTGCAACGCAGTGACACGTATTCAGCCAAACAAACTTATAGCGTGGAAAATTAACATTATGACATGCCTTTGCGCCAGGGTAAAACAAGGACGGGGCAATATTATACATGTGAAAAGGGGAGATGTATAATATAAGCAGCGCAATACCAGAGGAGAGCAAAGTGTTGCAAATGTTACACGCTGAAACATGTAAATACGAATGAACCTCTACGCCAGCAATTGTTGTGGTTAACTATTCTTCTGCATATTGAAAACCTTTGAACGACTATCTGAGTTTTCCACAAAAGTGAAAAGTATGACGGAGCTTGTTAGCAGCAGTAAATGTTTCAGAAAATAACGGAATTGCAGGGGTTTTGTAGATTTAAATCGTGCAGCTCTTATTCAGCCGATTTTTAATTCTTCAGTCAAAACACACAGTTACATAACTTCAATTAAACAAGCTTCTATAACTTCATTATCTACTCTAATCAGAGATGAAATGGCACTGGCAGTATCATAAAACGCATAAGACCAAGCGGAAATTGAAAAAAAATTTTAGCGAAGTGTGACGCTTATCCAACCAGTATCAGATTTCAGATCCAATAGTTACGCGCGACAGTTTTTTTTTCTTTCAGTAACATTTTGCGCAGAAATACAACGAAAAATTTCGAATACAACTGCATAATATTAGTTCCACAATTTTTCCATTTGTTTTGTACAAGTTGTGAGATGCAATAAGCTTTAAACAGCTTCCGCGGTCTACTGTTTTAAACAAAATCGTGAGTTAAAGGAAACTTCCTACTGTTTCAGCCAGACTTTATCGACTTTTCTTTTTATAAACGCAAGGTGCGTGCAAATAAGACGTGGAACCGACTTGTATTCAGTCCTGTGCAGTAGGTTCAGTTTTGAAAAGACCTGACGTTTTATTACTCCTTATCGAAATGAAATTCGTTTGCAGTATAACGCACATGTGTAGAAAGGGGGCTTGCAGCTGTTATTGAATTTAAGCCACGATCGATTCACTGGAAAATCGCAACAAGGTTTTACTCCACGACGTAAGACGTTACAACGTCGAAGTGCAAATATCACTGGTGGTGCTGAAAAAAGTCTGTTTAAAATCAGCAGTTATTTCAAGTGCATTTTTTATAGCGCTTTTGCTGATTGGTGAACGACTTTTAGCACTAGGAATCTATCAATGGGATGGATAGCAATTTAGTAATGATATCATAATTAGAAATCTGTGATAACAATTAAATGCAACGAGGTTTGTTGTTTACTTACCGTCTCGGCAGAGACCACACTGCAAGAGCCTTTTGAAAGCGCGGCGGAATTCCTTGCTGTGGCAATAAATCACTGGGTTGAAAGAGCTGTTTGCGTATCCAATCCAGTTAAGCGCTTTGAATGCTTCTGGAGGCACGCATGTAGAACAAAACACCTAGAACAGTCAGATATAAACCATAGTTAAAACTCACATCGCGGAGAACAAAAAAGCAAGAACAAACTCCTACCACTTTTTGAAATGTCCTAGCTCTACTTGGCAATTCAGGAGCATTGTTCTCATCGTGACAATTGTCCTTAAAGCAAATAAGTGGCCCACTCGGTCATGTTACAACAATTTTTCTCTCTACGAGTATACATCGACTGCGAACGCACCCACAGTGCCCGTAGAAGAATGCATAACATACATACGCGCGGATATTCCACACTAAGAATACCCATCGCCTATAGACAGATTTGTTTAAAGTGATGCAGATGTTGCCCCTCCAGGTTTTCCAATATCAAGACAGACCAAAACGATCGGGCTTCACAGGACTTTTGTCCGAACAGACGTGAAAACTTACCCATGCTTTATTTACTCATTAAAATAGGTGAGAATTAACGCCGCAGTACCAGTTTAAGTTTTGCTGTGGCCTGGCCTTGAGTCGAGCCACGGACCTGCCAGCAATAAATTGGACGCAACAACCGCATTAGCGGTCAAAAACGCACTAATCACCAAGCTATGAATCAGCCTAAAGCAAAGCCATGCGCTATACTTTTCTACAAGGCTCTTATTACATTTACCTAAAGTTCAAAGAAACTTGTTGCGCAAAGGTACAGTATAAGCCAAGGTGCTGATTGTCAACTTACCGATAGCACATTAACGATGAAAAAAGGCAGCCAACAAGCGACGAATGTTCCCATGATCATGCCCATCGTGAAGATTGCTCTGTACTCAACTCGGTTCCAGAGTAAAGTTCTACCCCCTGGCATGGACGCACGTCGATAGACACCCTCGTGGTTGCGGATTTGCGCGCGTTGTTGTATTGCAACTAGAAAACAGTGAACAAATATAGTAAAAATGAAGTGATTCTGGCAGCAAACGGTATGAAACATTTTTGAAAAATACTCAAAGGAGTAATTTCGGAGGAGACAAACTCCAACCAAATTCTTCCCAAAGAAAGAACCAATTCCTTTTATCGCCTGGGAGAGACTGACCACCATTGCAATTAATTCATGCAAAGGGCTTCCATGCTACAAACCAGTGTTTCCCAAACTTTTAAGGGATCCGTGATTTATGTCTCAACTAAAATTGTCCTTGCACAAGCAATATAAAAATTTGAAGTAACTGTACCCCACTCTATCAGTATTACAGTACCAACCATGGGCGTAGAAGGCAGGGTGGAAGGAGGGCTGCAGCCCCAACGAACTTTTCTGGCAAAAATCGTTTTTAACATAGGGGCAATTTTTGGCGCGGAATTGCAACATTTTCTGAAAAAAAATTTACTTCAACTTACTCTTTTTTAAATTAATGGGGTGAAAATTGTAAAATTTTCCGGGCAAAAGGCTGTAGCCCCCTACGTTTGATTGTCGAGCCTCATGGTGAAGCGTTGAACGTGTTTGCTGATAATCGTAGAACATTGTGGTGAAACAGAGTGCCCTCTATTGTTGCTTGCTGCCACAGAGCGACGCTTTGCACGCTTGCCTTTTGGGGCTTTCGACCGCAAGAAAATGGTGCTGTGATGAGGATGTGAAGGCTGTGCCAGATGTAACCTTCACAAAAAAGAACGTGCGGTCGGTGCGGTTCTTTGTTAAAAGAATGGGATGGTGTTGCAACAGTTCCAACCTACAGCACCGATTGCAACAGTGCCAACCTACAGCACCCGAACAATTTTGTTGACATGAACCTCAATCTGCGATAAGTCGCTTCATGAGAAGCGAAATCTGCAGCAATTTTGCTCTGTAGGCGTCCTCTATCAACAGTTCTCACCGGTCAATTTTGTAGTCGGAATAATCAAAATATGTTCAGACGTTTCGAGTGCTAGTTTCGGCACTTTGCGGACATCAAAATTCTCTAGAGAAAATGGAATAGGAAAAAAATGAGTTTGATATCGCTGCAACAGAGGAAATCGACTCGACCTCGAGATCAAACATGCAGCCAGTAAGTGCGCTGAAGTGGAGTCGTGAGGGACAAAGACTACAGCCTCAATCAACTCGGGCGCGCGGCAAACAAGCACAAAAGAAAGCCGGGTTGCAGGTCAACAAGCATCTTGTTTATCCTAAAACCAGGGGGGTTCAATTCGAATGGCGGAGCGTGCCAAAGTTTTCCAAATGTCTTAGTTCCGAGCCATGTGCAAATAAATGCTGGCATTGTAAGAGTACTTCCTTGTCGTCAACTGAAACAGCAACACTGCAGTAAGCTCTTAGCTATTCTGATGCTAGTAATTGCCAGCAGTTAATTGCGTGTGAATAGATTGCTGATTTGAATTACTACATGTAAGCGCGAGTTATTGTGATTCACGTAAAATAGAAAAATCACGTTTTTGCCTAAACCTATTGTTCGCGTGCCATTTACGAATCTACGGGGTGTCAAGTTGGCCATGTGTGCCCTGTGTTGTGCACCCCTGCCTTCAGCGTTTGTCAACCACTGTCTTGCGTAATTTACATCTTAGTTCTCGTGCAACCTGCTCGATCGTGTCGCATCCCAAGTTTGGAACATCTTTCCAAATCAAAATTATGAATGAAAAAAGATCTCTGGTTGTTTCAGTGGCTTCCTGCTTTTCAGTGTATTCCAGCATGCCATTCTTCAATGTTTTTATCCGAGTAAAAGTTTTAGCTGCTTGATTTTTTACAGACAGTCTGACTGCCTGTACGCCGTACGGTAACAGGTTCAATATACCAATTGCCAACGTTACGATCTCATCCCGAAAATAGCACCCGGACTTCCTGTGACACACGCTGAAGGAGAAACCAAAATATTTTTCCCCGAGAGTTTTCCGCGAAGTGCTAAAACAACTACAAGAAGCAAATCATCATCGAATTTCTACGTATCATTCTTCAAGTAACTTTTTCTGAATTGTGGCATACAGTTACTGGGTTTCAGTACCTAAACAAGTATCAGAACATCAAAATAACTACATTTTTCAACAATTTGCCTGTTGTCACAAACAGTTCTCAAAATTTTCATAAAATACGGAACTTGTTTATGGAACTTGTGGCCTCAACCAATGTGAGGCCTCCTGTTGAGGGGTTCGGGGTAGGTTGGTGCGACGCTGGTTATCTACGAATCCAGGTGTTGAAGATGCGATTTTTTAAGCTACCTTTTTATTCATTTCAAATGTTCTTTTATGGTCTAGTAAAAAAATCTGCAATATGCATAAATTACTTGAGTCAGTATAATCCAATGTTTCAGTGGAAATCGCTGTTTTTATCTGAGTCGTATTTTCACAGAGTAAGTTGATCAAATCGTGAGACAATTTCTGCAATCTTACTACGTATAGGGTAATCTTCCTTGCTCCAGCAAAAGTAGCAAAATTCAACATGCAAAATAATTCTTGGCTGCTCACAAGGGAACACAACATATTTTATGCAGCATTCTTTTTAGTGTAAAGCACAATTGGGAGGTGATCTTATTCAAAAAGCATCTGCGCAGAAACCAAAACCCTTTCAGCTTACGTTTTGTAGCATGCTACAACTGTTTTGTTATTTCTTTGGTTTCTTTTTCTGTTAAGAAACTTCATGAAAGTTTAAATTTGTTCACCAGAACTCTTATTTTCTAAAACATGGAGTATTTATCCAAATGTCTTGCTCTTTTAAAGAGACGCATTTGTAAAGTCAAGGTGTACATGCATCACAAAAAGAATGAGTGTTAATGGGATTTCATTTCGTTTTATTGCTTTTTCCTACATGGCAACTACCCTTGGGACTTGTTAATAGGCAGTGGTACGCAATACATGGCTTCCTTTGATCTTACATCAACCCACTGCATTTTGTTTTAAATTGCAAACGCACTCACCGCTTGATTCTAACAGAGGCATTTACCTGCTTTTTATTTAAATAGATTGTGAATTTTAAGGCTACCAAACCGTAGATGCACTTATTATAAAACATCGTAGTCCCTTCCAACTTCTATCACTGCAAGAAACTCCTTGCCCGAAGATTAATAAAAGAAAATCTAGTTTATATATTTGAAAATTACTTGATTTAGGTTATTTTTCTCAAATTTTTCCGCAGTTAGTTTGACTTTATGCAGTAATTTATATAGCCTTTACGCATTTGTGCAGACTCTCTACTTGAGTTATAGTTCAATTTCGGTTAGGTCTTTATGATTTGTTGATTTTGTTTCAAAATAGGGATGTCCAATCAGTTTTTTTACTGCTTACTGCATAGAGCAAATGTTTTCAATCTCTTCGCACATTCTTAAACTCCCGTACTTCGAAGAAAACAGTCTATTTTTGGAGGCAGGGCTTTTCTGTATCGCTTTTACATAGCGATAATGCCGGTACGCTTTTCCAAAGTTGATCACAGAAAAACTTAAGGTTAAATTTTGTTGGCTCAAAACTACCTAGCTATTTCGGTGTGCAGGTGAAGCGGCCTTGGGTAGAATATGAAACAGATTGTCTCAAATTCCATTGTCAAAGAGCAATTTCCAACACATCGCACCAATGTTCAATTCAAACACTTACTTTTGAATACTACGCTGTAAGCCACTACCATGATTACCAGAGGAATGTAAAATGAAACGCAGGAGGAAACAATTGCGTACGTTGGATTTGGTTTGAAATCGCAACAATTTGTGTTGTTGTAACATTCTTGAGCCGGGCCTTCGGGTGACTTCCACCAACCGAGATGGATTGGAACGAAAGCGATCGCGGCCGAAATGATCCAGATCAGGCCGATGATGTATCTTGCTCTCGGCCTTGTCATCTTCATCGAGTATTGCAACGGCTTGGTGATCGCCACGTAGCGGTCAAGCGATATGACACAGAGAGTTTCAATGCTGGCGGTGACGCTCAAAACGTCCACTGATGTCCACATGTCGCAAAGAAACTTTCCATGCCGCCAGGTGTCGCTAACCACGTAGTGAGCCCCCACTGGGACCACGAAACAGCTCATGATCAAGTCGGCTGTAGCAAGGCTGACGATGAACATGTTGGGAATGGTTCGCAGTCGGCGAAAAATAACTACAGACGAGATGACCATGAGATTGCCAATTACTGTAACGGAGGCAAGTGTCAGTATAACTACCAGCTCGACTCCTGCCTGCACATTCGTCTTCCTGTGATCCTTCCCATGTTCGGAGGAGTCTCGCGTAGGATTCGCAGTAATATTTCCTGCTGTTGAAAGAGTAACACTTTCGAATAGCTGGTCTGCTGCGGGCACAGAACTGATGTTTGACTTTTCGGCGGACGCGCAAATCCCAGAACAAAACAAAGAAACGAGAACTGCGGTAAAAATCTTTCCCGGCCGCAAACATTTTGTGTTTGACTTCGGCTTAGCCGAATCGAAGACGTGGGCAGAAGTTGTGTGGAGGTAGCTCAAGCGCGTTTCCACAGCAAACATCACCCTTCTTTTGCAATCGAGTGTTTTCAACGCTGCTGTTACGAGCGAAGACGGGCGAGGGCTGTTGATTTGTATGTCAATAAATTTCTGAACCTTACAGCTGACAATCCAACTTTTTTAAAACATTACTAAGAGGCTTTGGAAGAAGTGTCACAAAAGTTTTATGTACTGAAAGCACTGAAAACAAAAGCAGTGAAAAATTATTCAAAACAGCAACTTTTCATGCACATTATTTTAATAAGCTCAACATGTAAAAATTGCTACAATTCAGGCATGGGCGTTGGAAGGACTTTTTCCAGGGCAACAGCGGTGAAATTTCATTTTACCAACTCTAAACTAAAAGAAACATATTTTTCTACTGAAACATTACTAGGAAAATATCAAATTTCAAAGTCCAAGGGGGCTTGTCCCCCTGCCCCCCCTTCTGACGCCCATGGATTCAGGATATACAAAGATGTTCGATTTGAAAATGTTCAGTTGCATTCTCTTCATCAGCGCACGTTTGAGGTGACGAACTGAATACAGAGTCATCAGAAACAAAGTTGAGTGGTGGTCATGAAGATAATAAAATTATGATTTAATGTTTTTTTTCCCAGCAACTTGTTTGACTTAATGGTATGGCTGAATCTAAATACTACATGCTGAACTTGACTGTATTTTTGCTTGTATGAAGGTGTATTTCAATAAAACTTGCTAAACCAGATCTCTTAATAGGCGAAAATCCCATGTTCGGCATTTCAGAATTATTCATCTACAAGAGAGACAGAACATCCAGTCTCAGGGGCGGCAATAACCGCTTTGATGATGTTTCTATTACGAGAGCAAATGTAAACCGTGCGTTGGCTTGCTAACGATCGAGGGAAAAAATACAGTATTTTTAAAAATTCTTTGCACTCATCGCCTTGCGGTAAGCATTGATAACAGCGTATGGGAAGTGTGGAAATGATGAGTGTTTGATGCCATTCCAAATGCTCGAGCACTTTCTCGGTTGGCTTTTACCTTCGTGGACCGCTATTATTAATCTCCGAGGGCCTAGGGAAATAATTGTTGTTTGTAGGCCCTTACTTGCCAACCACTAACGTTAGATGGCCCCAATCAAGGGCTCTAAAGATGCGGATTTTCGCCTGGTTTATCTTAAAAGAAGAAACGGTTAAAGTCCCACTTGAACTTTTTTCTCAGACCCTGATTATGTCATCCAATAATCTCTAATCTCCCCCAGTCGTGATGTCACACCAAAAATTTTCAAACGCAAAAGTGCCAGAATTTGTTAAAATCGAACCTTAAGACTTTCTGTTTCTTGAGAGGGTTTGAACAGCTCTCTAGCTGTATCGGTTGGCAAGTTGTGACTAGAAAAAGTTAAAGACACAAAAATGGCTTTGCGGTCCTTAAAGGGTAGAAAAAGTTCATCACATGCATTTGTATATTGATTTATTCGTTCAAAACGGCGTAATCCTGGTATTATTTTTATTTAAAGTTGCTAGTCAGGGTATCGCTGTTTGCCATCTTGAAAAGACGCCGATTCGGGTATTACTATCCGGGCATAATTCTATGAAAAATCAGTTCTGTTTGTGACTAAACTGTCAGGGCATCCGCATACATGCTTCTTGCCATTACAGAGTTATCAATAAAATTTGTTGGGGTGAAAATAAAAAAGTGCGTTTCTCCAGGAACAAAAGTGTTGTTACTCCGTTTTAGGATCGGAGTTGACAAACATTAGAACAGTGCTTCTCAACCTTTTTGATGTCGCGGCCCACTTTTCGCTGAGACTTTGATTTTGGGCCCACTTCACGAAAAATTTGTTTCAGAACTCATGACTAGGCGTAATTACTGCGTTCTCAGAACATTTCGCGGCCCACCTGAAGGAGCTTCGCGGCCCACCGGTTGAGAAGCGCTGTGTTAGAAAAAACTAACATGTACAGCTATTTTGCTGAATGTAGTCAAAACTAGCTGGAATTATTTCATGCCAAGATAGAAGCAATTTTGACTGTGATTTCAGGTAAAATGATAAGGGTCGTTTTCTACTGTTCGATTTCTTAAAGTCTTTGTAGTAAGAACTCGTTTGTTCTGCGCGCTGGCGAGATGAAAATAGATTAAAAAATATCACACCAGCTAAGTTCGCAGTAGAGCTCTCACTATGCATTTTCGATGCAGAGCTCGATGGCAAGTTGATATTCTAGCGGGCAAGCATTATCGACAAGTGAGACGACGACAAATGACCCAGTGTTACCGGTTGATATTCTGGGGAGCGCCGTGCATGTTGGAACTTGCGTGTACATGAACGTTTAATGAAAAGCTCAATGTCAAACCAGGTTTAGTCTGCTCGTAAGAGTGTACAAGGAAAGTAATCGATGGTACTTCTAAATTCTGTACTCGTCACATCAATGTACCACACCCCATGGTGGTTTCAAAATTTTTAGGCGCATGACTTTGACTTCATTTTGTTTCACTGTATGTTCTTCAGAAGAGAAAATAAGCTTGATCTATTAAATTATGCATGTTATCTTTGTTATTTGATTCGTTATCGTTGTTATATATAGTTCGTTCTTGTTGTTTCATATATTGTTATCTAAGCTAGGAGCAATAGTTCGTATCGTTGTCAAATTTGTATAATATTCGTTCTTGTTTCATATACTATTATTCAAGTCAAGAACAGTAATTCATATCTTTGTCCTGCATATACACTTCTCAACATATAAATCGTTTCAACAGTGACATTTACCAAATGCTATCAACAAATCGTATCTTTAACAGCATAGCAAACCAAACAACATCGATATGTTCGATAGATTTGTTTTCTGTATAAGTACTTCAAAGCTTGCTCTCAGGCCGCGTCAAGTGCACTTGACTCGCCCGAAATCATTCTGCAATGAAGTGTTCAACGCGTGCCTCAGACTTGCTACAGCACTGAATTCTTCCTTGCTGTAAATTTATGACAACAAAACCTGATTTCTCTTACTTGCCTGTTTTACTAATTACCACGTCACGGCTGCGTTTCACTAACGCACTCTGCATGACCGCACTGACGCCTGAAATGAAGTCTCCTGTTTGTGTGACGTGAAGAATTCCCTTGCTGAAACTTTGGCTGCGTAGTGGCGGAAAAGGCAGCCAAATGCTAAGGCGCGTGATGATCTCGAAAGCGCGACTGCTATGCAAACTCTCGCCAACGGATGTTTATCCCTGTTAGACGAACCGAACCGGCCAAAGAGAGCTCTTGCTTCCATGTGCATGGAAGTCACTTATATGTGTCGCTTGCATGGTCTTCTCCTTTTTCCTTGCTTTGGCCGATATTGCTTACATGTAGCGGTCGCGCTAGCGTGACTGCTACACTGGATTCGATGCTCGGTCGGGTCATGCTGAAGACTTTGAAAAACGGTACTGGCGGCCTGTCCAGCCTCGTGTTCGGCGTTGATGGATGGGTGCAAAGTATTAAGCAACGGTTCAGTGTGGTGCTACCATTGACGAAACTGAACTGAACTAAAAGTAGTGTCTTTGCCGCCGAATACAGATGTAAAGTTTGTAAACTCACAGAAAGAAGGTAATGGCCAATTACAGTAGCTAATTCGATGCGGTGCTGGATTAAGTAAGGTTTCACGTTAATCTTTCCCGGCTTATAGATTTCCGAGCGCAGATCTACAGTGCGATAAGCGTTTCAAAGCATGCAGTGTTTACCCTTAGCTAAACAAATACAACATACTCCTGTCAATCATTCAATCACAAAATTTATCTAAACTATGATAAAAACTTTCTAAGAATTAGCGACAAATTCTTTTAAATTAGTGGGGATGAAATAAGTAACAGAATGCTTGTCATTGCAATACAACCGTGCTTGTGGCAGAATACAAAATGTGTTTTTTGTATTCTGGCAGTAACGGTTTCGAATTCTTATTGCGAACATTATAGCCAAAATATCAAAAACATTTTTTATGTACATTAATAATATAAAACAGACACTAGCACATCGGGTGCTTTCTTCCTCTAAGAAAGCCGTTGCTGCTCGAGTGGATGAGTGTACCGGTAACTGGGAGGACACGCTCTTGTCGTCATCCTGCGACCATCTCCCCTTCTATGTTAATTGTTGCCTGCTGTAACGTTAGACACCTACGAATCCAAATAGACGAAGATGCAGCTACGCCCAGAAAAACTAGTATTATTGACCTTGATTTGAAACGATTTAAGAGTGACATCGCAACCCTCAGCAAAACATGGCTCAATTGTAGTGGATCCATTCGTGAAGAACACTACACCTTCTAGAGCAGGGGTTCTCAACCTTTCGCTGACCTTGTACCACTTCAGCATTCCGACAGATGAGCATGTACCCCTTCAGCATTCCGGCAGATGAGCATGTACCCCTTCAGCATTTCGACAGATAAACACGTACCCCTAAAATTCCTTATGAAAAAATATTTTATCATGATTAATCACAGATATATTTAACAATTAGCATATAACGGCTTTTTAAAGTAATATTCACTGATATATGTATAAATATTTGGAAATAAAAGATATGCAAATATATATTTCTCTTCTATTGCTAACCTTAAATGTACCCCTTCAGATAGGCAAATGTACCCCAGGTTGGGAACCTCTGTTCTAGAGCAACCATCCTGAGGGCGATAGGATCAGACATAGCTTAGTGTTGCTGTCTGTAACCGCTGGATCACATACATTGAGCACACGGACACCGGATAACGGGGAAATGGCGGGGGCATTGCCCCCCTGCCCTTTCAAAAGGGGGGCAACGGGGGCGGAAGTGACGTTTCGTAGCACCATCATAGATAATTTCATGGTTTATCAATACCGCATTGAAACAAATTTATTGCAGCTATTCGCGCACTGAGAAAATTCAGAAGGGGTTTCTATAATTCCTGTTATTATTTTTGAGGTCAACATTGTCGCTAAACAGAAACTATAATAATTGGTAAGGTTGTTTTGTTTTTTATGAGTTTCCATTGCCCTCAATTCTATTACTGCCCCCTGCCTTACCGCTGCTCCGGCGTCCCTGATTGAGCACCCCAGAAGCCTCTCTCCCCTCACCTCAGGTCCTTGCGTGTCCGCATTTACCAAAGGTGTTTGCCCGTATTGTCAGCGTACGCCCCTACACTTATGGCGTGTAGTGAGCATAAAGATGAGTTCTACCAGCTTCTCAGTGAGTCACTTTCTACCATTCCCAAAGGCCAAAAGTGATGAATTGGTTCTTGCCAAAGACTTCAACGCTCGGGTTGAAGCGGAATACGATCAGTGAAATGGCGCACTCAGACCTCATGGTGTGGGTAAAATGAATGAAAACGGTGGACTTGACCTCTGCACCAAATAAACCTTGCACATACTAACAGTTTCTTTGTTGGATCCCACAACTCCAAAGTAGCCTGCGGCACGGATAATGCCTTGGTCCGCAGCAAGTTGCTTATTTGGCCCTCGCAGATTTTTTCTCAGCAGTGTAAATGCAGCCCTTCCCTCAATAACTCAGTAATGAAAAACAACTTAGCACCCTGCTATTCCAATCACTTCTCTCTGTGCTAATTCCAGCTGTGGAAGCGAGACGTGACGCCAGGCTGCCGCTGAAGACACGAAACACCAGAGCTACTAAAGCCAGACTCCGCACAGCCAAAACTAATGTTCAGCGACTGGTTCGCGCTGCCTTGCTTGAATTCTGGCTACAGTACCAATTTCTGTAGCATGATAAAACTGTTGCGCGAGCTCAAAACCGCAGTTGTTAACATAGAAGCATTCAGGCATTTGATAATGTTTCAGCAGGGAAAAAGGACAACTAAAAATTTGCTGGACTTCTATACATAAAAAAATCGAAAGTTTTCCTGCGTACTTTATGCGCATTCTCAATTCTTGTGTAGTTTAGCAAGATTCAATCTTGCAAGCCGGGGTGTGCATCAGACAGCCCAGTCGCACACTTTCTATGCTCCACTGCTCTTATTCGACGAGACATTAGTGAGCCTCATTGTGCAGTCGCAAATCGCTCTGACGCAGTAATGAGCGTGTTTTACTCCACTGTTTTAACGCGATGCCTGATATTTTTGCAGTTATGAACTGCTGTGTCGTAGGGTTTAGTTTATTTCCTCCGATATCCTAACGTGGAGAGCCGATAGTTTATATTCAGTGCCATGACACATAAATTAAGGGGAGTGCGTGTAGAAGAATATGCATATTATGTCAACAAACTTCGCTAAAACGTCAGTTTGGAAACATGAATATGATGTCAAATTGTGACGTCGCAAACAGCGCGCACCAAATACATATGACCACCATACACCACTGATACAAACTCCCATGAAAATTTTATGCGTACCCCACTGGAGGAGTATACAATGCCATTAAATCCGCCATATAATCACACCCAGTGAGGAGAGCATCCCCTCTGTCAGCGCAAGGTTCTATTATTTAAGACTCGTCTCTCCAGCTTGACCGGTAACACGAACACTGTAGTTCGATCTATTCACGAAATGAGCATTTCACGATGGATGCACTTTCCCATTCACCACAACTTCCGGTTCTGCACGACATCGATGCAGAAATTGCTGTCACTGTCACCTTCTATTAAAATAAAGGTAGGCGGCAAGATTGCAATAATTGCGGAGGGATTGCCCCCCTCTCAGTGGCGGGCAAAATTCTAGCACGTGTTATTCTCTCGAGGCTTCAGGTTCTTGCTTATCTTATTTTATCCTTCCGGAGTGCCAATGTGGGTTTCGACCTCGTCGTTCAATCATGAACGTGATTTTTATACTCCGAAGTCTCGAAGAAAAAGCGTGGAACAGCGGAAATCACTAATTGTTTTTCGTTTTTTCATTGAAAAAATAGTGCGGCCAAGCACTGGATTGAAAGAACTGGCTCAAACGAAGAAGACCAGTAGTTTCTACCACCATATGCAAGCCTCTGTCCGTTACAATGGCTCTACCACCTCAAAAACATTCATCATTGCACGTGGCGTTAAACAGGGGTGAGTTCGCGCACGTCGCACCTAACCTGATCGCAATCTACTTTTCAGCCCTTCTGCGTAGTGCATTTCAATCCACTTCAGGCGTTTTGCTCCACTCAGGTAGCTCTGGAAAGCTGTTCAACCTATTTCGTATCCGAGCCCCATACTCTAAGATCCGCCGGGTGTTTATACATGAACTACTTCTTCTTTTGAGCGAGTTGTTCAAACCACTGCTTGGCCGCACTAGATCTCGGGGCAGATGTTGAGCATCCAGTCGGTTGTCTCATCGTCCAGAACCGTCAGACCATGCAGTCCATGGGAAGGTCGATGGACTGGACGATGGAGGACAACATGATCGACGGTTTGTTCTTCTGCGCCACACTCACAAGCCGCAGAGGAGGCCACACCCGATTTGTACAAGCAGGAGCGGAAACGTCCGACACCGGTGAGGAGGCGATTAAGCCGGACCCAGGCTGTTCTTCGGAGGGTCTTTCCGGGGTGGGTGGGTTCCGGTGTTGGAGATGAAAATGTGGAGTCTTTTGGGGTTGTCCGCCCACTCCGCATTCCATTGGTGATCCGCCCACTGCGCCGCACGTGTGTTGTTGTCAGATAAACTGATGAGATGTTGTGCGGCGGGTACATGAACTACTGAATGCCGACGATGCAGTCTTTGTTGCACACAGTGGGCCTATTGCAGATGCACAAACACTGTGCAATTTTTTTTCAGCAGCCTGTACTGAATTTGGATTGAAGATAAACTTGAGCAAGTTGCAACCTTACAAATCAGTGGTACTTGTTCAGGGCGTTCCTGACCCAGTAACCATCAGCATGTTGCCTTAAAACAAAACAGTGGTTCACAAACTGTGGTACGCGAATAGGCCTACTTTCTGTTTTTCTTCACAAAAACATATATTCACAACTATAGTTTTTACTTATCGGGTACTGTTAACAAATTCCTGAATATTTATGTACTTCCCGTGTTGGTTTTTAAAAATGGCCATTATAACTTCTCACAGCCATTTTTTTTGTTCACGATCTGTATTTGCTAGATTGTGTTTTCCGGGAATAAGGTGGTACGTGTTGTGAAAGTACGGGGCCCAGGGGCGGATCTAGCAATCGCCCCCCTAAAATCCACAAAGTAACTTTTGTCACCACAATTTTGTACAATTCGGAAAACAACATTCGCGATATAAGGCCATTTTGCTGTCAATTGTTTTGTCACAGCAGTGTGGTGAAGCATACTTCAAACCCGTAATGAGACTTGGCTGCCAAATATTACTGAAATCGCCCCCTAAACTTACTGGCTGGATCCGCGCCTGCGGGACCACATATGGTACGCGATCAGAAAAAGTTTGGGAACCACTGTCTTAAAGAAAAGTTCTGCTTCCTTGGATCAAACGTCACTGCATCTGGGTCCCTCGTTTTTGAGCTAGATGCACGCATTGGCAAAGCTGCCTCCACGTTTGGAGAACTTCGCTTCGGGAGTGGGCAAACCAGCACCTCACGGTTCAGATCAAGATCCGCGACTATATGGCTTGCGTGCTCAGCATGCTGCTCTACGGCTGTGAAACCTGTGCAATATACTGATACCAGCAAATAAAGTTTAATGCGTTCCACTTTCACTGCTTGCGATCCATCCTCAGCGTCTCTTGGCGTGACCACATGCCAAATACTATCATTTTGGAGAAAACTGGTGTTACAGATAGTATTTGGAGAAAATTAGTGTTACAGATATATTTTCTCTTATTAGAATATATCGACTTCTTTGGAGTAGCCATATATGCAGAGTTGACGATGGTCGGCTTCCGACGGAAATCTATGGACAGCTATGAGCTACCTCGACCTGTCGGCTGCCCCAAACTTCGCTACAAGGCTGTACTAAAAAGGGATTTGAAGGCACTTAAATAAATACGAAATCCTGGGAACAACTGACACTGGAGGAGCGTGCCTCCTGGCGCTCCCTTCTACAAGACATTCATTCGTTTGGGAAACAAACACATAAACACACAAAAAATCATAAATAAACAAGATAAAATATACAAGCAAACTAATGTAATAGGAATATTATCAAAACTATATTTGCATGTTCCCGGGGTACCTAATATAACCAGGTGGTTTTCTAGTTAGGTCCCCCACTAGCTTAATGACAGACGAGCATATTCCATACAAACGTACATCACAGACTGAGACTGCAATCGCCGCCGAACTGATCGTCGGACACGACGGGAAAGTCTACAGAGAGAGATCGAAAACATTATTGTGTTCAACGTTCCAGCTTAGTCATAACTCATCATCAGGACAGTTTTCTGTTATGGAAGCCTATCGTTTCTAAATGCAGCCAAATGCATGATTGTAGATTTTACTGAAAACCATTTGTGCAACTGAGATATCAGTAACAGCAATAAACGTTGGCAACATCCTGTGCTTATTTGCTCTTTGTGAAGCCCTTTTTCCATAGCTCAACATTCAGTATTTTGCAGCGAAGGTAAGTCCGATTTTCTAAAAGTATCATCTGTCACTCAAAACCTCAACTTAATATGCATCTACCATTTAATGACAGCGATTTTACAGACCTTTCTCACTTCAAAAATTTAAAATTTTAATTTCTTAACTGCCCAGACTTAGTCACCATTAAGTTCGGGACAATTCAGAACCAGATCATATCGTTTTGTTTTTGCTGCTAACAGCGACAGGCCTGCCTTCTCTACAGTTCAAACATCCTTTATGATGATCGGTCTTTGTAGGTTTCGGTTGCGCCAGTCCACTGAACTTCGATGTATATGAGGTCTTATCGTGCTTGTGCGTTGTGTTGTCAGACTGAACGTAAAGTATTATTAAAAGGCCATGTTGATGGTTGCTCTCCAGTCGACCTGGACAGAAGTTTGAAAGATTGTATCTAGACATGTAGTAGAACGCTTGGTTGATGGCAATTTCATGTCTGAACTTTCCTCCGTTAGGAAAATTAAGAAAGTTGATCTATCTGTTCGCAATCCTGGCGTTCTTTTATGCAAACTAACTTTTGCATAAGCCTGTGAACTTCGTGGAATGCCTGGACATTTGACGTCAATACAGAAACTAACTGCTTTCTTTAGCATCATAGTGGTTGACTACTGTCGCCTACTGTTTTCGATCCCAATCACCTTTTCAAACCTGCATTTGGATTGCAGTTTTTCAGTTGGAGAACAGTTTGCCAGGTCAACAGTCCATAACAACAGCCTGGTTTCTGCGAACTGCGAGAAGAACCCGTCAGCTCAACTGACACGATGACGCACTGCATGCAGCAGCTGTAGGTCTTACACATTACAACCTAAATCGTTAAGATACCAAAAAACTGTTTACAACTTTTTTCCACCACGTGATTATTTTACAAGACAAATCATTCAACAGTAGCTGGACAACTTACACCAATATTAAAAAGCAACTCGACGTTTGTCCGCTTGCAAGTGACCACCAACCCCAGCATCCACGGTATCTTTAAAACAACTGTTGTATTGTCGACTTTTAGGTGTTTGCTTAGTCAAGCACACAGCCAGCTTTTGTTGAAGCGCGCTCGAGGGCGAGGTATAAAAGCATTATTCTGGAAATTGACTTGGGAATGCCAAGCGACGATTATCGTCATGTGTGACTTACTCCATACGAGTTTAATGGATATATCGACCAACACACTTTTCCTAACAGCTTTACATAAACTAGCGCAATGCATAGGCGTAGCCAGGGAGGGGCCAGCGGGGCCATGCCCCCCAAATTTTTAGAATATATAGTCATTTTGTGCTTTGAGAGGCGTTATCCCATACAAAATACTGTTGCTAGCCAAAAATCAAGAATTTTGCACCACCCAATTTTTCGGGCTGGCTACGCTACTGGCGCATGGCTTAGTTATGAGCAGAACGAATTAAACTCTGCCACTGACTGCCTCTATCCAAAATTATTGCTATTATTACAGCAAAGGTCTAAATTGGCATCAGTTGATATTACAAGCACAGACTTTGTTGGTCCCGCTACAGATAACCCCATCATACTGTATTTTCATTAATTATGTTACAACAAACGCAGTACACCAAACGTTGTGCCTGACATGCACAAGAGCGTAAATTTAGCGTGAAACACGAAAGCTAATTCCACTTGAGCCTGCAAAAGCCGATATGTGGTGCAATGCTATAGCGTGTCGTTGGCTTGGAGAAGTTATCTGCTGAAACTGTGACAAAGGCAGCATGGAAGTGAAACGCCTTCATTCAATCAACTGATATTTTATGTCCAAGTACTCGTGCGTAAGTGCGCGTCTGTGAACTTCGCAGCTGCAAGCCTGTTACTGAACTTATTGTCGGAGACATTGTGGTCAAATTGGGCACAAGCAGGTATTGATCTTGTGTGGTTGTTTGCAAGTGAACAGAAACAAGAAAGCAAATTGCGCGTATTAAATTTTCGGCAATGTTTAATTGGCATATGCACTACAATTTTCTTAGAAGGAAAGCGCTTGGAATTAAATCGAAACGCGCAGAGCCTTTTTTTGCATAATTGCGAGTTACGCAGATTTTTTTGTATCTTTCTCATTTTTCACAGCAAACACACTGGACTATCCGAGCAAAAAAGAGAAGCATTACTTGCTTGAAATGGCGGCATGCATATGAAACGTCGGCAATGCGATCACACATAAGTATAAAGTTTACCACGCGGTTGTAGTGCTCACTGCTCACATATAGCACTTCGCAAAATCATGCCAAGGCATATACGACAACCTTCGGGCTTACTCAAATACTGTACCCAGCTTTTGAAGATGTTTACCGGTTGATATAAAAATTGGCAGGCTGCATCTACATTTGTAATGCAAGCCATAAAAGCTCCTGAGGTTTCGTGGAAAACCCATACCAGACCCTGTAGGAATCTGGCCTCTTTCATTCGTTACACGTCCGCTATTTTATTAAAAACACTGCTGTGGGACACAAGCCCTAGAAAATATGTGCACTCGGAAAAGTTTACCAATCTGTCAGGCCACAGCGGCAGATGAAACGTGCGCACATTCTGCACATCATCGATTTTTGTTGTTTGCCCACACACATGCCCGTTCACCGAAGTGCCCCGCGAGATTGGCGACGTGAAACACACGATGGACGGGGACCGCATTTCTCTCCCGAACAAATAAACATGTCGACGAAAAGTTTCACGGCCGTTACACCAAATTAGGCAAGGTCAAAAACAATGTTCACCTTGCTCCAAACGGCAATTTTTGAAATAATCTCGCGCACTTTCGCCACACATCGCGGGCCTGCTTCACAAGCGAATAAATCATATCACTTCGCCAGCTCGCTCTGACGATTATGACCGAGTGGTTTTCACTAATTCGTTACTTTTAATGCACTTACTGAGCTGTGGATACCTGCTTTAGCGGAATATACGCTCCGAATAAGAGTAGCATTGACTAACACTCGGTGCGAAAGGGCTTTTTTCGACAGATGCTGTCATGCTCAATATATTTCAAATTATTAGCTAACAATCTATCAGATCAGCAATAAATTCACTCACTAGATCAGTGGGCTTTTACACCTGACGTCAACTTCCAACCAGTGCCACGAAACATCACTCAGAACCAGACATCGCAGGGTTTATTAAAAACTTGCACAACAAACACAAAATGAAAACCAGCAAAACATGCCGATTTTAAATTTGACGTGGTTCGCGAGGCTTCATTTTTACCACATCCGTCGCGCATAAATGCAATTATTCGGTCTTTATCACAAACCCGTCTGTTGGGTACTCTTGCGCGTCACATTAAATCCATGCACGCAGATACAAAAATCGATGCTGCCGAACAGCCTTGCTCTGAACGCCGAGCACAGTTTTGCAAAGATCTCATGGCAGTTCCAAACATATGTATGTGCTTATCTTTGTCCTAAAACAATTGGGGGTTAACATTCTTGCTTTTTCTCTGCACCCAAATGTGTTTTTTTGGTCCACTGGTAAAACTGCCTGGTGAGTTGGCAAAAATCTTTCTTCCTTGATTAGTTTACCTTGTTTATTTTCCGTGAAGGCTCGGAAGTTTATCCAACTTCTGTATTAGGGGAGTCGCGTTAACTGCAACTTCGTGTTTTACTTGTGCAGTTGTTTGGAACGAAACACAAATTTGCAGTTTCACGCGCAAGATGCAACGAAACTACATTCTTTAATAAAAACGAACGAACTGAATGTTTTAAACACTTGGCAATTTATATAAACTTAGTGTTTTTTCCAACTTCTTTGTTGTAAACTTTTAAGAAGGCATGGTTGCAAATAATTGTCTGACCGGGACTTGACACAAGAATGAACCATTTATTGCAGGCGTGATCGCTCCCTGCAAGCAACGCAGCATGTCTGATAAGTGCTAGGAGTTCTGTTCTGCCAATGCTCTTGAGTCAGCTGTCTTCACTCCAGAGAGCATAGCGCTGTCGCAGCAGGTGCTTGGCGCTCAGCTGGCGAAACTTGGCCGAGGCATGCTTTGACAATCCGTTACCCACTTCGCGCACTGTCACAATGAAGTTCTGGCCCGCAGGTCAAGCACTGCTATCGATCAAACACACAAATAGCGAGGAAGGCGAAAAGCAGAGCAAAAATTATGACTGATGTCGGGTTGGGTGTGATGGTGGGTTTTCAACTGATTTGCGTTTGCCACAACTTTGAAATTCTGATCAAATATTTCTTATCAGTCAAACAAACAACTTGATGAAATATCGTGAGGTCATAGATCTACTTTTCTCAGAGAGATCCAAAAGAAATCTTCTATCAGCAAAGCGATGGAAAACGCAACACATTGTTAGATGGGTGCCATAAGGAAATGCTTTACTTTTTTCAACGTTATTGAGACTGTGCTGCAAATCCTGTACGTGGCATCCCAGTTTTTAAGTGGACGTGGAACGTCAGAAGGTGATCAATCTTTTCGCAGATTGAAAGTAAATAATCGTTTTTCATGACAAATACCGGTTAAGGAAGATTTACTGCAGGCGTGTCTGATCACCAGGCTGTTTTTATTGTCAACACAAAACCACGAAAATTTTAGCTTCTGGTTTGATCAACATAAGCCAGCGGATGCGGAGGGATAAACACGCGCGCGTATAGTGAGATGTCCAATATCATTATGCCGGGTATTACCTTCAACTAAACTTGCCATATTAAAGGGATTGAATGGCATCTCGTGAACGCGGTAAACACACATTGGCTAGGTGCGTAATGACAACACTGTCAAATTCAAACAATCTAGTAATTTGCGTGTTTGCTCTTCGCTGTTGCGTCGAAATTATTGACGTATGCCAGCATGATTCTTTTCATGGAAGCCTAAGGTATATAGGCTGAAGGGTGGGTTTTTTGCAAGGAAACCTCCGTCGGTGGTGGTATGTGCATTATTCTCTCGCACTTTAATCTCGCAAGGCGCAAAACTCTCAGGTGTGCGCCGTCTCTGCAATTCAACGACAGATGTTTTGAAATCGTAGCTCCATTGAGGAAGAACCTTCTTTTCAAGACGAACAACACTGTTTTACAATCTCGACGCTTTGAAGATAATGCCTCTCACAAAAGAGTCGAGGCTGGGATAGGTCACAAGTCACGACAACCACTTCGGAACAAAGCCGACTGGGCGGCGTAAGCGGAATCGTTTTTGCACTTGACGCGATGTGACGCAAAGGACATTTGTAACTTGAAACAGATAGTACACTGAAAGCCTGTCAGGACGGCTTAGTACTGCTACAAAATGTTTTTGCACTATACTAGACCCCGACGATGAAGAAAGTTAACTTACTCATAGCTCTAGCATACTTCTGGTAAAATTTGCATAAAATGTGACCTCATTAGAAGGCGAATGATACAGGAGGTATCTAATGACAGTAGTTGGGCATTCAATTTCGGTGCATGCAAGCAACTAGGCAAAATATGAATTATAATTCGAAACAACAATGTCTAGTGCATTGAACTCTGACAAAAGCTCGATCTCGCGTAAATCTTTCAAGCACCTTTCTAATAAGCAATATCAGCGTTCGTATAACAATTCAGGGGTGTACAATCTTTTCGCTATTGCCGGCCGCATTACATTTATTTTTGTGAAGTACGACCGCCAGTGAGTCCAAACTTTTAAATTTTTTTTGCATTGCTTCTGTTCTGCTTGCACACACTGCTGAGCCTAGCCTGTTTCCACACGCGTAACATTGCGTCTGTTTGACGGTCTTTTACTAAGCAGAGTTTTTATTAATGCACGGCTGCCATAACTAATATTTTAAATGACATGTGCTGTGTGCACGGCTGCATAAATTAATATCGAAGGCCGCAGACTGTGCACCCTATAGTATATTTCAGGGTGGCCAAACCTAGTTTATGTATGAGCCGCATATCGTAAAACCCAAGTTACCAAGAGCCGCATCATAAAAATCTAAAAGCACGAATTGATTTGCAGTCTGCTATTCTGTGACATTATAATTGCTTTTGGAACGACTTGCAAAAGCAATCCTGCACGACACGCTAGCTACCACAGTACCATTTTACAATATTTCTGCACTTTGCAATAGATATAAAACATAAAGTACAAATATATAACTTTTCGGAAAGCTCAAAGAGCCGCATCCAAAGGTTCGAACAGCCGCAGATTGGCCACTCCTGGTATATTTGATCGCGACCTATATCACCTACAGAACTGAAGGACTTGGCCTAACAAATATGTTGCTTCATCAAAACTTCTGTGGCCAAAGCATACTGGTGGCAGTCCAATTTATATTTCGATTCAAAACTGTGGAACCATCTGACCAATCTCAGACACATTCCCAGTTTAAACTTACCACTAAAAATATGTCAGTGCGTGGTCTGAATCACCCAAGACCTGTCCTAACATTTGTCATCTCTCTCGCAATCAACCAAATCGAGTCGACTTTCAATCAGGCACTGGTCGCATCAACAAGCGTTCCACCTTATACCTCACGCGTCCAAACCTAAAATTAGACAACCCTGGTTCTGGCCTTCCGCAATACAGGTTTTTGTGCATCCTGTGCACTGAGCTGTAACCCAAACATCCGAAGCCGAATATTTCGAAGCGCACTGCTGGCCACCGACCGTATACAGCCTTCCCTGACAGCTTTCCCTTGGATTGTTATTGTAAAACTAACACACGAGTTTCGTATTCCTTTCATGTTTGCAATTCATGCGAGCTTCGAGAATCCGGTACAGACTACAGACACGATGTCCAATATTCTATCGACCTTAACAACAAGATGTAACCGAACGACGCTTCTGACTGGAAGGTTCTTTCCCTATTTAACGTTCAGTCGACAAGTGTCATTCCTATTATTCCTAGTAAAACGATACTAGTAACACTTTATTGCTGCTCTTCAATTATTCTCATTAAAACGTTACTAGTAACACTTTATTGCTCCTCTTCAATTAAAGTTGTTAAAAATAAAATGTTTTCTTGCTATTAGCCTTGTGCGCATGATAAGAATCGTGGAAGTTCGTTTATTTCATATGTTTTTACACAATTTTCAAATTTTGTGTATTACAAAAAAAGCAAAAAGAAGTTTAGTTTCATGCAGACCTGAAAATACTTCATTTCTACTTTGTTTGGTGTCTTGGTGGCCAGATATTTAAATATCAGTCGCGTTACTTCCAGCACCTGAAAAATGAATTTCACTAAACAAACGCAAATTAACCTTTAAAGGATTAGCCGAGTATGTACTTTCCACGATGGGTGTAAGAAAGGAATCGATCAGCAAATTTTTAATAGGAAATCGATTTCACGTAAAATTACGCAT
>JGI24159J19872_10001127_pt1 | contig 28290 bp, 20 predicted proteins | sample Ectturendosymbi4_FD_19872 | JGI IMG/M metagenome (IMG submission 19872)
ATTTAAGATAAAGTTAAATAACTTTTTGCGCAGCCCGCGATACTCCACATTTCATGTGGCCCGTCATAGTAAGTAAGTTCCCCACCACTGGTTTAAATAAATGAACGTTGTCAGAAATTATGAAAAACTAACTTTTCCCTTGGAATTGATTGCAAGGTCTGAAGCAACATAATCTTCATAACGCCTCTTCTCTTTCTTCCGTGTGAGGTCAGGCGCTTTGTCGTAAATGCTCACAGCGTCGTCATCCTCTGACGTAATAATAGTTTTGTACTCGTCGTACTCGTATCCGGCGAGTTCCAGAAATATCACAAGTTTCTGAATCGTGGATTTCATTCCAACGTGCGATCTCCATCGAAGTAAAATTTGAAACTTTTGCTCTTGATCCGTTTGGTACTTGAAGAGAATTTTCGTGATCTCTTTCTCGTTGAAACCAAGACGACGACCAAGATACCATGGCGTTCGTTTCAGCTCATAGGACAATCTGCAGACAACGAAGCAATTAAATTCAAACAAACAAACACGATTTTTTATTATTATAACGTCTTTCCAATCACTCTGCCATTTCTTAACCGTGAGTGCTATCAACTAGTACCGGTTCGTTTACGAATCGTCCAAATTTCTAGGACGTATTCACGTTTCAACATTTTCGAATACTTTTATGTGCCGCAACATCTATTTGTTTTAAACCCGCGTATCGTAGCAAACTTAAAACAGTATTTCGAGCTAGGCGGGGTGCTACACCTTCACGAACTGGAATTGAACGCCATTTTTGCGTATAATGATTCCACAGCATGGCGTATAAGCAGCGTTCCATGTATTTTAGCAAGCCTGCCCAAAGCGAAATCTTCTTGCTAACTGCTATAAAGAAAATTAACACCAACTATGAATTAAGCAGTTAATTTTCATTGTACTTCATGAGTGTTATGGTTGTTTAGAAGAAACCAACTGAACTTCGTTCGTTTCGCCACCTGTACAGCTGATCTTTGGTTAGGCGCTGCCGCTTCCGTTCACGCTTGACTTGCTTCAAATGACGTCGCTTGTTTTCGCTTCTAAAATGCAAATGACCTTGCTTTGCCACCAATTTATTCAAAACGTCTCGCACTACTTGACTCTCGCACAGTTAACACTGACCTGGAATTGTGACGGCGTTTCTCTGCAGTCAGCAGGTGTCCTGAAACAAAAGTTTTTAATATCAGAAAAAGAACGGCAGTTTTCATAGCATTCCAGTCACGAAAAAACACGTGCAAGCATGAAGCGTAGTCATGTTTCGTTGCAACGTATCACTTGGATTCTTCAAACCGTTTCAGCAACAAGTAAAAGAAAGAACATTTCGGTCTGGACCATGCATGAGCAGGCTTTCGATCCGGGATGAGAAATTACGCACGGACGCAAAGCCAGATGTGGGTGATTCGAATCCCTAGAAAATCGCCAACAACTCTCCAGGGTAAAAAAAGTGTCATCGGCTGTTTAGGACAGCGGTATTTTAGGTCTATGTGATGTTTTCCAAGAAGTCGCGAGGGACGTGGTCCACACATGGGTGGTTTCAAACTATTACAAGATGTTAATTTAGCGTTTACTCCACTTGATATCGACTTGAAAGACTCTACAAAAATTTGTGGATACTCAAAGCGCCCCCGAACAAACAATTTTCTTGAATGAATCAAATTTATGTATTCTACTACAACAGGTTGCACAACGTACGCCAAAAGGCCCAAGTTATATTTCCGGTTGGCCATTGACGAGTAGAATGCACTGAACTCAGTAACACATGATGGTGCAAGTGGCGAACACAGGACTATATCGAGAACAATAACAAATGTCAATCTTGACTGCACAAAATTACACCAAAAATACAGCTGAGGTGAGGAAGCAAACACAAAGTACGAAAACGTAACGGAAGTAAAAGTGCAACTTACACATATCAGATACCAAAATCCACGTTAATACTTGTATGAAAACGCCTGAATTCAGAAAGGTATTTATGAATTTCGCTATACAGCGCATCAGCAAATTTTCTGGCGTCAGTTTAGGATAACTACAAAGTATGGTTCTCTCTAAGGATTGTGCAGCTAGCAAGGGTACGGCGCGCAATCAGCGCTGCAGCGTTTCAAGGTATGCATTCTTAACTTTGCAAACTCGCCCAGCAGGCAAAGCTGATTGCTTCAACTTAATGTGTGTTCCACCACCGTTGTTTTAAAGCACGTACTGTACTCTGTGTGCAAGACCGTGAAACATGAATTAAACTGGATGAGAAAAGGAAACGACGAGAACTGGAGGTCCGCAGTGAAATGTTCGAAGTATCTCAAGTGACACTTACTATGACGTCATACTGAGTAGTCCGTACACCACATCTCTGACGACAACAGTGGGTGGTGTTCGTTGCGAATAGAAGGTATTTTGTTGACAGGTATGCCAAGTTACAACCGATGTTTCAGCAATAAGACCAAGCTGGGCTCATGTGACTTCAGTCGGTGATGTCTCGTTGCACAAGTTGTAAACAATCGTATTGTGAAGGTAAAATTCCGCCACGGGTCAAATGACATTGCCGTCTAGCTACTGTGGTCGATCTTTTGTGAGCTTGCCGAACTGCTTACTTTACTAACACCCAAGCTTTGTGGTTATGCACAGAGGCGAAGGAGAGTCATTCTGCGGAGCTCGCGCGATGATAACGCGCGGCTCTGGCGCAACCGCCGATGCTTTTCAGCTTTCATCACTGTTTCCCAACCCATGCTGTCCGAGCGGAGTATGGAAAGAAAGTCCGTTCGGCTGCTGGTCCACTGACGACATGACGTCAGGGATAAAGGGATACAAAACGTTTTTGATTTGTGAAGAGCCGAAATTGCCATACAGCTGACTTCTCTTCTTTCCCAATGCTCAGTTTTGCGAATGGCAGCCGAACAATCTCTCCGTTAAAGCACATGCAACAGTTTCGAATCAAGCATTAAAGGTTCAGAGACTTGTACAGCTAAAGAAGTCTACGAAGCGTATATCCACAGCCACTTGCTGTGAAAGCGAACCTCTCAAACGGTCGTCCACAGCTTTCGTTTCCAGGTGGTCGTTTTTTCATTTGAAGTACAGCGTACACACGAACGCAGCTTTAGCAACGGCTGAACTGAGCCATATACCTTGCTTTCGATACGCCGGTTCGCACAGGCAAAAACAATGACGCTGTTCACGTCAGTATGAGCGCAGCTGGTAAATCTTATACTGAGAAAAAAACTTGCAGTACAACTGGGCGGGTATTACTCAATGGCAACAGATTCAACATGCTGGTAGAAAACGTAGATTACACATTTCACACTGATCTTTAGGAAAACGGCAAAGAATTGTGACGTACGAGCAATGACGTCCGAGCCTTTCAAACGCGAGACGATAATTTGAGGGCCAGATAGTTGCTCTGAGGGAAACTTCAATACCGCAATTTCTGGGAAGGGCAAAATTTGGAAACGAACATAAAGTCGTAAAACATTGAGCATCGCTATGGCTGGCACTTAATAAATCATGAATTGCACTTTCAGAACAAAATTAACCAACATTTACAAAGGCCTAGTCATTGACCAGCAAAAATATCCCAGGTCAGAGTTTCTTACCGTCTACTTCTTCTGTTGTCTTTGACTTTTGCTTAGAATTTTTCGTTCCCATGTTTCACCATGCTGCAGCACTGCTAACCCTCACAACTGTTTCGTTACATGGCCAAACAAGTTGCTACCAGCATGTGCGGCACAGACTAACAAAGACGAGTCTATAGACTGGCGGGAATCTGTAGCACTGAAATAGAAATTGGAAAATTATTTACGATATGAAGTTCGGGATGTCAGGATGGATTGGTACTGAGTGGGCAATATGGACGCGAAACCCATTGTACAAAGTCTTTACTGCGTTGCAAACTTGCCTTCGGCCACGAGCAAAGGTTCATGTGTGAATTGAATTGAAATCTGCACAGCTCATCTTTTCCATTTGTTATCAAGCCTACCGTATGCTGCTCTCGTTAAAAAAATGAAATTTGTTCGCGAAGATGAGTTACGCTATGGGGTCGAAAGGGTGACGGGAACGCCCAACCCCAACTGTGACCCTGCAAAGTGCTGGTGGAACGAGAAGTTTACAGGGATACCCGGTTGTTTTTGCCGACCGCGAGTTCGGCACTGTGTGTACAAAGGTCTTTTGTAACGGTAATACTTTGAACGAGAATGAACTGTCGCAAAGGCGCGTGCAGTAGCACGGACCAAGTTGAAATTACTGTACTGCTTGCCTTGTACTTGACTATTACCCCTTATGGCAACTTGACGCTCTCATTCATCCCAGCAGCTAATTGATGATATGTTCGCAGCAGTGCTGATACACGCTGCAAGCCACCTTTCTGTAGCTTGTCAAAACGCAACCACATTATGAGAAACATTTCGCTTGCTGCAGCTTTCTTTGCAGACTGCCATTTTTCACCGGCACGCTTTAAAATTTCTTATTATTTTAGTTGCACGGTCTTAATAGTTAGTCTGCTGCATAACAATACTAACAACAAATGCTGAAAAATTACAATTTTGTCGATGGGTCTTTAGTTTCTGAGAACTTAATAATATTTTCCACCAAAGATTAAGNATGCGTGTCAAACAACATTTGCCCTTGGCAAGCTTTTTCTGTAAACAGTTTGTTTGTTTATTTTGCATTTGCTGAAAATACTAACGCGAGTAGGACAGAACCTGAAAATTATCACTGGCTTATTTTGAAAAAAGCAGGCTACAATTCTTTAGGAAAAAAAAGAACTCAAAACAACGAAAAACGCTCAGTAATAACATCCAAATGCACGCACACGCGCAAAAACTGTTACGTTGCAGAGTTCTATTGCAAAGTACTTAAAAATGTTGCTTCTGCATCCTGGCACACTGCGATTAACTTCTCTCCTTGCCATAGAAAATTAGCACATGAATCTGTTCAGCAAAACACGACAAGCGGCTGTCGAAGTCGCACGACTTTTCATTTTTCATAGAAATTCGTGGCGTTACAGTCATGCCAAACGGTAAGGATAATTTCGAAGGTTATCGCCGGTGTTTTCTGTGCAATGCACGTTACATACGTAGAAACGAAGAAAGGTCCGAGTTCAGCTTTCAACTGTTAGAACTGCCATGATCCTAAGTTCTAAACTGTGGTTTCGGAGGAGCCACTGAAGCAAATCAAAAATAGATCCCTTAACTTCCCACTCTGTTATATTATCACAAAAGACTGGTGTTTCACAGCCACGTTCAGCAGAAAGGCCATTGCAGCAGGAGAGTGCGGTGACACCGCGATAGTACAGTTTTGTTAGAATAAGGTAAATGACAGTCTTCTCAGGATAAAGCGACGGCAGAGTTTTTTTCAGGATTAAAAAACTTGAAGGAATACCTAGTGGTGAAAATATTTTTCAAGTCGTCCTGGGGTTTGGCCAAATCAATAAACGGAGGTGTGTCCAGTAAGACGCTCGTAGCACAGCATACCAACAGCTCCCATGTTGGTGACTGTGAAAAGATGGAAGTGGACATCATCAGTCAGTGCTTGAAAACATACTTTTCACACGCCTAAAAGCTTCATGGGCGGTTCACAATTGTCAACATTTTCAGATAGCACAAAACGCTCTACGAAAGGATGGACGTGAATGGCCACGTCCGGCGTTTTTTTTTGAAACGTAAAAAACTTTGCTTTGCAAGGTGAGTATTGAAAATGGAACGATGTCTATGCTAACAGTGTTAACTGCAAACTATATGATTCTTGACAGCACGTTGGCCCATTGGTCAACACTGCTCAAATTCCAGGGTTATTTCGTTCATAACGCGATTGTATATTTGAATAAGGACTGAAGATGTGTTGAATACACGAAACTAGTTTCCCTGTGAAATAAATTGCAATGTATTCACTTGCGTACGTCACTACTGTGGTTTGGCTTACAACTATTTAACGCCATTGCCTCGCAAAAGTTTTGCCTTGGTTCATAACAAGCAGTTCAGCGAATTCCAAGCAGAATTTGAGATCCGTCAAGAAGGCCCGACAGTTACCTCACAAGCAGGCCATCTTTAATGCATAACGAAGCGAGTACTCCACCGTTGCGGATACGAACACTTTTACACACGCCAGAACACTTCGGTGAGGCGTGGCATCTGGTGGACACACAAACGTTTTGCTTCAAATTGCTAATGCTTTAGACGAGATGTCAAAATTTGTCGAAGGTTTTAAAAATAAACGGATCTAAATTTTTTCGGGCAAGGAGTATGCAAGATTTATTCACTCGCAAAACTTTCAACAGTTGCAAAGAGCCCCGTCGTTAATGACGACACAGCATGAAACTCTGTAAGCATGTTTCACAGCATGAAACTCTGTAAGCATTACTGAGATATCCAAATCGAGCTTTAGCGTAAATATTCAGGTTATAATAACTATAGATTTATTCCAAAAACCCAGATTACATATTTGCAGTGATACAATATGAATGCAAATACATGAGGTGAAGCGGTGATTACAATACCATTAAAAAACATTCAGTAGGATGGTGATACAGCATAAAATCGGAGCGCCACGATAAGAGGAAATTTGGTGTGGTCAAACAATGTTAGAAGAAGACAAAACACAAACGTGTAAAATAGGCCAACAACACACCACCATATTTAACAAGCCAATACAAGGTTGAAATAATTTTAAGATGAAATACCGGTGATTTATTTGTACCGGTAATTACATATTTTGTTTCTACGAATCAAATGCAGCAGAGACAGAATGCCTGAGTCGCAACTTCCTGCCGCGCAAGGGCAGCATTTATTCCCTCAAATCTGCTAAACATCTCTAGCGACTGACTTTTCACCTTTTGACAAATTACCCAAGTTAAACAATTGCAAAAGTGACGGACTTAGATGAAGTTGTTTGCGCGTTTCGACAAAACTTGTTTTCATCGTCAGGGGCTGAAAACAAATTCGCTTTCGAAAATCCGATATTATTTCATTTTTTAAACCAGTCGTGTTCGGGTCTAGAGGTTGCTGTTTCTCGCATTGCTTCCAAGTTTCTTTATCGTACGATACTTAAAATATCTTTAAAAATGTCCTTAAACTTTTTCTCCCGCCTTTCAAACGCTGCCTTTAAATACACAAATGCCACTGCCAAGAAGTTCATCCTGCCGAACTCAGGTGCATGAAAAGTGCAACCGTGCATTGGGTCGTAACGGCGAGAGGATTGCCTACCTCGGTTTCGTCGACTGAAAAAGCCCACTGCTGTTTTCTGAGGGTCTTCAAGTCATGCGTAGAAAATACAACACGTTCTACACTGCCACTGAACCGAAACGACAATTTGACGAAGTGGAAAGTTCGGTCTCGGTGAAGTAGTCTAAGAAATATGCATAGTGCAGCTCAAAATTTTGCTAACCTTTCGAAACAGCCCTGTGCGCTTTGACGTAATTCTGTGTCCGTGACTGGAGAATTGCACATTAGCTTTCCAGCTGTAATGAACTGCTAACCAGCTTCAACAAATTTAGACCATGCGATGCTCTGGGCGTACTGCCTGTTAAGTGCTGTGGAAAGTTTGCCAACCGCTTTTCTCGCTATAAGGTTCCTATCGTTTTTTCCTGTTTTCAACCACCATTGTTAACGAACAAAGGAAACTGGAAAACACGCTTCGAACNTTATTCAGCGGCAATGCGCTGGGCTGCAACTGCAAAAAAACGTTTTCTCTGGAAAGTACCGCATTTCGCGTTCTTTGCCGTACTAAAGCATTTGTTATTTTTTACTTAATTAACGTCGGCAAGCATCAAAGGATAGCCGTGTTGCGCAGGACCTAGCCAAGAGTACGGGTGGCGGAATTCTCCACCATCTTCTAAGGGGGAGTTCTGCAGGAAGGGTGCCATGATTTTGCTGGATTTCAACTTTTCTCGTAACGTACAGCAGCTTCAAATTTTTTTTGATTGTCTGACTTTGTCTGTAAGGCAGGCTTACTTTGATCTTATTCTCAACCTTGCACCGTTATACTGTATATATACACCTCGCTCCGTCTTTCATTGATAGCTTGATGCAAAACATCTCTTTGACCAATTAATGAACCAGCTAAGTACAGTAAGAAAGCTCAGGATGGCCATGTACGGAATACCTTAAACATATTACTTAGTTCAAAATGCATTGTACTCGCACAAAACGTGGTGACCGGTTTCTGGGAATAGATAGTGTTGCGAACGGATGTGACTAGAACGTTTTTCAAAGTTTTTTGGTTAATAAATTTGCAGATCACATAGGAATTGCACCTCCCAAAAATATTCCAGCGAGTGTAGGTCTGTTCATAAATTGTGCAGAAAGGGCATTGAAAGCTTTTAATGAACGCTGATTCAACGATGTCGTCTCATAATCAACCAACCAGCATATTGCAGGTCTTAGGTTTATATCGGAGAGTGGATTCATACCATAGGCCCGTATCCACCGGGAGGCATTCGGGGGCAGTTCCCCCCGACCCCCGAATTTGTTTGTTTCCCACCAAATTTTGTTATGCTAAGAAAAATTTGTTTTGAACATATAATAAAAACAAAAATATTTCTACTTAAAAATGTACTTCCCCCAAAAAAAACTTAAAACCTGGCTACGGGCCCGCCCTGCCACATACTTTGTTCCGCCGCCTCTAGCTGAGAGTTCACAGCTTGTCTTTACCCTCGTTCAATGCGCTGAAGGTCGTCGACACCAACCGCGCGAGCGCAAAGCTCGATCCAAAACATAAATCGAAAATCGCGAGGTTAAGAGACGGTTGCTGTTGAGCGCCGTGCCTCCGAGCGGCGGCTTTGCGTAAAAACAAAGCCCTGCGCTGCGCAACAAGTGCGTAGGAGGCATTCATTGCAGCACAATAGCCACGCAGCTGGTTGCACATGTGCTTAGTTAACAGGGGTATCCATTTAATCCAGACTTTGCTGAAAGCGACCTTTGACGTCCTGTGAGCGAAAAGCATTATGTTTTTCGGCTGTCAAGTGAAATGAAACAATTAGTGATGCATGCAAAACCTAATTATCAAAGCAAACAGGAAGCTGTTGCACTCTCGCCGGACTCTTGACAACTGCACTGGGTGCTTTTCTGCCATTCTTAACCACATTGTTGAAAGCTTCTTCTCTTCGGCGTCAAAACTTTCGTCCCTGGCATAACGCGAGCTGTTAGGTTATAAATTTGGTTACTTCTGTTGCATGAAATCCAAACAGTTTTCTTCCCGCAACAATAAACCTCTGTTCGAATACATTTCCTCGCTTCAAGTGAGTTCCGGAATTTTTAAGCCACCTCTGCCAATTATCCCCAAATAAAATCAACTCAACACCGCACTGACCAACTCGTGTTATGTTGGTGACGTGAGTAATACAGCAACCGTAATAAAAACCCGATGAGCTAACCAGGTCAACTAAAGAACAGCCAGGCTGTCTAAAGCTGCCTGTCAGCACCTTCGACTATCATTCCTTACAATCGCATGCGAACGCGATACGGTCGCAATGCCGTTTGCGGAGTGTGTTCATCGCTGTTCATCTTGAGCAAGCTCGGTATACCGGCGCTTACAGATCCCACTGGAGTCTGATAAACAATCCATCAATTCAAGTGGTGACAAAGTCGAAAAACATCTTGAAAGGAAGGCAGTTCCCCTTCCACGGCCATTCTGGTCTTAAAAAGATAAGCGACCCGCCCCGCCGGGAGATCCGGGGCCGCCCGCTGTCGCGATTTACAGATTTCCTTTTGAAATCCCAAGAATATTCGTCGCGAAGGCGCGAACAAACTTGTAATTTTAAAAATTTTAAAGCAACAACGTCCCTCTCTGCTCAACCGCCTGCTGGTGCTGTGTACACAAACCTCACCGCTCTGCCGCGTACTTCTGATGCGATGCTATCGGCGGAGTAATTTGCTCGATGGAACCATTGGCGTCCATTCGATCGCGACGTCACAATGAATAGCTCGCGTCACGCCTGTAATTTTGCGTGTTTATGCCTGGTTGCCAGTTACAAGCCAGCGACATTCCAGACCTTGATTGTCGCCGGGCGACATCAATAACTTGATTGTAGAATAGCGACCGGTAGCTCGGGAGCGGATTGTTCAGCAGGTCATATCAGACATGGAAGTAAGACCAGACCGGATGCAGTGTCTGCATCCGGTGCGATATCCGCTTCTAACCTTTCGTGCTGAAACTTTTGACTGCGCCACGAATATAATCGAACAGTGCCAAATGGAACAGCAAATAGCAGTGAGCCAAAACAATTTTCTCCCGCAATGCGAGGAATAGCTTGTTTTCTGCCTCACCCACTTTTAAGTCCATAGCTACAATTTAGAATCCATCTCGTGCTTCAGACGCTTCTGAAGACGTTCTTCTACTTTTCTGCAAGGAAACATTTCGTCGACATTTGTTTCATAACCGACGTGAAAACTTGAAAATGATTCGTGGAGCATCGAAATGCACTCGTGTCTGATGAGCTATAGGTGAAGCGATATAACTGTTTTGGTTGAAGACCTGGAAAGACATGTTTGGTTTTAAAATAAATGCCCTCCAAGTGAAGGTTTCCTGACCACGTAAAATGAGCTCTAACAAAGCTATAGTCGAAAAAAACTGAGGTTTAAAAGACACAGATTGTTGCTCCTAATTATTTTTTTTGTGGAGCAAGTGGCATGTTACGTTAAAATCAGTTGCACAAATTATCTGGATATTTTTCCAATGCGCTTCAAGTTGAAGTGACGTCACAGGCAACACCGCCTACGATAGATTGTCGTCTAAATCAGTGGTCCCCCACTTTTAAGTCGCGACCCAGACAAGGGTCGCGAAGGGTCAAAAAGTGGGTCGCGTCGAGACGGTCTGCTCCCGTTTGCGGCCACGTATCTATGCGAGCAAGGATTTTCGGCACTGACAGTTGTCAAAACCAAGACTCGCAATCGCCTTGATCCTGACCACGATACGCGCATTGCACTCAGAAAGATCGAACCCTGCATTGAAGTCGTAATGAAGGAGAAACTTCAGTTACACAAATCGCGCTGAAATAATGATTACGTTTGTAATAAAATACATTGTTGTACAGTGAGTGGACCACACTACCACTGCTTGTCTGTCTCTAGCGTAGGTACTTGAGAAAAAGGTAGATTTTTGATATTGAAAACGAATTAAGCAACTTGCTGCCAAAAATTACACTTACAATCGTTATCTTCTTCATGTCAACATATGCGGTTTGAGGCTCAGGTCTCGAGATGTTCACCAAACCCAGATTTGGATGGCGCTGATAAAGTTTGGAAACCGCTTTTCTAACGCAAAAGTCGAAACAAAACATTTTCTGCTGATTAAACCAACCGGTTTAATCCGGTTTTAGTAAAGCTTGGCGTCCGCTAAATAACATGTTACCATATTACTATTGCAAAAAAAGCTTCTGAGTTTCCACGCACTTTCTCAACATATGAAACTTAAAATAGTACCCCGTGACCGGCCGTTGTGCAGTCGTGGCTCTGACAAAAAGTGCTGCGCTTTTCTTGGAACACCCAAAGTTCTTTTTCGCCTGCTTGTCGCTGGCGATTTTTCATTTCTTGTTCTTTCGCTTGTTCATTTGTTTACGGTTTTCGCCTGTGACATCATGAGAAACACATTTCCCCAAAGAGATCTGGGCCAAGTGACTACGCGGCCTTGCATCGCTTCCCCGAATTCTCGACTGAGAGACGGAGACTGCGCCACCGAGCGTCTGCAGACCTTGCGTTTATTTGTAAGTAAGAAATTACAAGATTGATTTCTTTCAAAAATTTTTGAATTTTTTTTTCTAACAAACAAACGAAAACAACTGACGTGTATGTACGTCGTGAAAAAAAATTTCGTCACAGGAAACATCAAGGTTGGTTCCTGCTTCGCAGACAAATATGTTTTTGTCTCAAACACGTTCACGACCAACGCAACGGAAACAATGTTCATTTGGTGAGAAAGCTACCACAATGGACCCTTTGCAACACACTGGACTCATTTGTAATCTTGGTTGAATGGCATAAACTGTAAAGGATTGAAGAAACACAAATATTATAAAACGTGGCTCCTCTCTCGAAAAATCAAGAATTCCTAAACGTTATTTCCAGCGGAGCACTCAGGGATGAAACGCAGGGGGGCACAATGCTCCTACAACTCTTGATAAAGGAAAAGACGTTCCCTCACTTCTTCATATGTCTCCGAAATATTAATTTATTTTTTGTGATTTCCTCAACAGAAAAAAATCCTCATTACGTTGACTATTGTGATACAAACTTTGTTTTGACAGAGCGTCTCTCTATGCTTCTTTGTTCACATTACACCACTAGTTGTCGAGCAGAAACAGAAGTGCAACGTCTGACGTTCTAGCCCACACAAGCGACAGCATCAGCGATGAGTTTATTGTGCACAGCCGCACAATTCTGAGATTATTTTATTGTACGCGACTCCCTATTTTTCGGCTCCCTGGGATAACGACTGGACAGTGTGTAACTAAAGTTGTCCCAGGGCACTTGATATCTGGCGCAGTTCCGCTGGTTCTTAATGACAGGTTTTGTTATTGAGAACGTTTTTACGGTTTCACGTAACCTAATGGCAAAGGAACATTTCGTCGGTCCAAGGTTTTGGGGAAATTGGCACGTACTGATCACAAGCGATTTGGAGACTTGATATTATAAGACATAAAATAACCAGTTCGTGATACAGGCACTATAGCATACAGTATAGCAAATTAAGCTCCTTAGAAAAATCAACAATGAGCCGAATCTCAGTTTCAAAGAGACGTTGATTTTGTAGCTAACAATGATACCTAGTGAATGACACGTATAGAAATGACAATAATACGTCCATGGCAAGAACGGCAGTTGCCAAAGTTAATCGGTTTCAGCTGCAGGCTGATGTCAGGTCAATCACGAGCAGTGTTCCCGCTAAGGGGCGCAACTGCGCAAATGCGCAGTACCACCTGAACTTGCGCAGTGAAATCTCATTCTCGCGCACTTGCAACATTAAAGTTTTGATATCGTATATACAGTATACCGCACCGCTTAAAACGCTTCACTGGTTGTGGGTCTGTACGGTCTTTGCGCAATTTCATGCGCACTAAAACAAAAATTTCCTCAGGGTAAAATTTTGTCAGAGGGAACACTGATCACGAGTTGTGCTTCTTACATGCGGCTTGCAGCTTGAACTGTATTGAGACTGGCGTCTAGACTTCTAAACACGTTCAACGATCTTTTAACGAAATGACAAAAAAACGAATTCCTCGGTTTTATTCTTAATTATTTCTAATCCAACCACAGAGATACTTTTATATTTGAAATCAAGCGTAAACAGTCAATATTTGTATGAATTGTTATCAGCAAACAACAAATCAGGGACGTTCAACTTTTCTCAGTGAAGGGCCACAACTCTTTAGCAGGTCGCTTCGGAGATGAAAATGTCATGCTACGACACGAGTATTTGCTTTTTAGGCCTAACTTCATGTTAGGTACAGACACGAATAAAATGGAAAATAACGAGTTTGCAACAACGACAATATTGAAAAAATAGTGTTCTTGTTGCCCTAGTGCAGGGGTAAGGAACCTGCGGCCCGCGTGAACATTTGATGTGGCCCGCATCAGAATTCTCTTTACCCAAGTTAGAACAAAACATCGCGTCAAAGCGAAACTCCATGACAAGCAGACACGTAGACAGTCAGTTGGGAGATGTTTCTTTCTCTCCTTGACAGTTTTCTCTCCTTATTTTCCTTATAAAGATAATGGTGGAATTTTACAATAAAATTGGTTAATTTTTGCAGCTCTGCGGCTCGCCAGCAATATTCCGAAATTCCTGCGGCCCGCGATAGCAACTACTGTAGGTTCGCCATCCCTGCCCTAGTGAGATGATGAACAATGTTATTGTAACAAAACAATTTATTATAAATACACTAACGTTTAATTTTTTGCACGCCGTTGCCATTGTCAGAAACAACGTATTAAAACAGCACCTGCCCTCAAAACAGTTCAGATGTACTTAAGGTGAGCATTGTCTGCAGTGTAGTTTGTACAAGCTATGTAGGCTGTAGCACAGCACTCTAGGAAAGGTAAAAAAACACAGTGCTACTTCTGTTGTAACACCACAGTTTATCAATAGCTGCTCTATTGTAAAGATTGGTGACGTGAGAAAAAACATTTGCAATCATTCCCTGACTGAAGACATTGGAATAGGAAAATGTTGCTTGGGTCTAATATTATATCCGTATGGATGAATTTTTACTTGAGGAGAAAATGACCTGGCGGGTCAAGGAAAGGACTCGAAGGGACACATGTAGTCCCCGGACCACAGGTTGGATACCCTGCAATAAATGATAAAGATTTCGGAAGCGACTTGGAAACACATGACGTGCTGTACACAACTTTGAGGGATTGTTTTCGAAAACTTAACATTTGTTTTATCAACAATAGCGATTTCGTTACTGGTTATAGACAACTATCAATCCACCAGATCCGTATTTGAAAAAAAAATTTTGCTGTTACAAAATTCGTTCTCAAAACGGATAAAAGGACCACTTTTTTTGTGTCATGCATTCATTGTCGAGCAGACGATTTCAAAGCGCACTGTCTCTTTTACACAGCCATGATTTTAAGTCGTTTTGATACACTTGAATGATACAATCACTGAGCACGTAGAACGCTGTTAAAGACGATATATAATAGATCCATAAAAACCTCTCAACGTCCAAGCGTGTTTGAAGTTAAGTGGAAACAGTATATATACTTGTCACATGTAGATTCGGAAACCGATACAATCTGAAACTAACTTGGGTCACTTACTTGGCGTATTTTACCAGTTTTTGTAAACCTTTATGTGTAACTGCCTATTGAACAGATCCCTTTATACCACTTTATCCCCGTACTTCAAATGTCTGACGCTTTTTACAACACTTGATCTTTCTACCACTATGCAACGCTTCTCTATGACGATGGTTGAATGCAGAAGTTGGTGGCGCATTGTGTCAGTGGTTCTTTCTCTTCAGTATTACTTGCAGCCAATGACGTAACTGACGGGGATATGGGGGCGAGCGGTCCCCCTGGCAAGCTAAATGTCAAAACTGGGCCCCCTTTAATCGACATTTTGATATTTAGCATTTTTTAAGTTGTTTTTTTTTAGTTTTTGCGGGGTGTTTTCGTTATATTTTAGGTAGTGTGGACAACCACGACATCCAAATTCACTATCATTTCATAACGTTTTTCTGAGTGTTGGCCGGTGGCCCCCCTACGGTGACCATTAGGTCCCCTTCAACTAAGCTTCGCCCCCCTGGCTCAAACCTCTATTTACGCCACTGCTTGCAACAACCAACAAAAACCTACCTCACGAAAGACGAGTGTAACAGAGTTTTTTAACGCTATTGCAAAGTCGTCGCGGACTCTCAAATTCGTACTTACAGTGACTACTGCATTGTGCTTGGGAAATATCTCCANATCCAGTAATCAGTTAACCCCTTCGACTTACACTAACAATCCATCCAGGTCATCCTTCTAAAGCGCAGACCTACATTACAGTAACTATCCNCCCCAGTCATTCTTAAAGCATATGCCGTGCAATACCAAAAGGGGTCACCCAGCTCCCGGAGTCTAAACAGACGATTTTCGTTCCCTTCGAAAGATGAAGCTCATTGCTCTCGCTTTATTTACAGTAACTGGGAGCTTATTTGTAGGACATCGAGGCGATGAGTTTTTCGCTAGGGGCATCACGTTGCCTGCCCACCGTATTCATGTAATCCACTTAAGACGCTTTGATATTGTTCTGTGTTTGACTTTGCGGGTAGTAAACTTCACATGGGTGAGCGCCATCTTTAAACAAAAATTGCATTCCTCTTTGTGCCACTGCTACACGCCTTTGTAAAGCCGCGCGCTTGCGTTTCACACAAACAATGTCTCAGCTGCACCGTAATATTCCTCGGCTGTCGATATCATCGGCTCACGTTACCTCTTCTCACTACTAGTGATCGTTTCTGTTGTCGTCCCAATGCAGTCATTGGCTTTTGTAGCATTGGCCAGTTGCAAGCTGAACGTCCATGGAAACCAGACAATGTTTGTTGTTGCTGGCTAGGGTCAGTTTGATTTTCTGTTCCAATCGAACTTTTGCCGCGCACGCGCTGCGCTATCGATTTTGCGTAATGACGCATATCGCATCGCGATGAACGCACGAGACCGATCTAATCTCGAGCGCCAGCGTGCATAAATCCGTTTGATGAAACAAATCCCTGCGGTTCAGTCAAGAGAAGAATATGTCTCTTTCTAATGAAAGCAGTTGTGCTGCAAGGTATGCTTCAGCAATCCAAATGCAGAGATACCTTGCTGGCAACACTGCTGTACACAAACGGAGTAGGCTTGGCATGTCGAATCACAGTAGGTTAGATGAAGACACAAGCGCTTCGCAAACTTCTTGTGTTGCGGAGTAACCGAACGGTTTACTTTCAATGTTTACGGTGGTGTGCTTCCTGTTTTGTTTGCATAGTCAAAACATAGCATATTGTTTTTGATGCGCTCCCCTTGAGGCAGCTGCGAAGGATAAACAACTTAACCCAGAATGCGTAAAGCCTTCCAACGATCTTGGATGTTCTCAGCCCAAATGGCGGATTCTTTGGGTCAACAGTCGCTCTTTGATTTCTTCATAGTTTCAGCTGACTTGTTCCGTTCAGGTTTGGACATTCGTGGTAAAACGGGTGCAGAACTGTCGACGAATCACCACCCTGTCGTCTGCAACGCCGTTGTTTTTCAGTAAACTTACCGCCAAAAAATATTTGCTTTCACTTTACCATTGTTAGTTTAATCGTGATGGCAAAGTGCAATTGATTAACAGGGTGAAATATCCGTTATAAATTTTGCATTGGATTTTTTTCGCAGGTCTCTTTGCTATCGATCCGTTCACTGGTGATTTGATAACGTCACGTACAATCGTAGCTTCGCCGCGACATCCGACGACAGTTGATTTGACAGTACTTGCTACGGACGGTGGCGGTCTTCACGCAAACGTATCGATTGAGGTCCAAATTGTGGACGTCAATGACCACAAGCCGTGCTTTTCTCAGCCCGACTTCGAAGTAATCCGATTGACTGAGGTGAGAATTATCAACCACAATTAACCTGTTAATGTTCATGGGTTTTAAAGCGGCGGGGCCAAAACTTCGAATGGATCAATATTAGTTGGAAAAATGAAACAATAATATTCATGGAATACGTTTCTGTTTGAATTTGGCAGATGTATTTTTTCCTACCCTCCACGAGAAAGACCATGCATACCGGCGTTTCGAATTTTGCGTTGTAAACGACCAACACGCGTGCTTTATCCAGAAAGCAATTACAATAGCATAAGGCATGATATAGTTATCGATGAGAACAAAGTTTTTTTTGCATTTGTTTGTATTTTACAAAATTGTGATGACCTATTTTTCATATCTAATTCACAAGATTCAAAAAGCGCAACAACTTTACGGTGCTCAGCAAGTTCTTTCCAAAACTTCAAACTGGTTAATTATGATTTCATTTAAACTCTATAGCTGGGGAGTNATGACTTCATTTTTNGCTGTTTTGCCCAAAAAAATATTTTTGATGCTTTCTGAANCTTGGTTAACACTGAAACTGCTTCAAACAGACAAGATAAATTTGAGCAATAAGTCTTGAAGGAACACGTGCACAAAGTGTAATAAAGTTACGTTTTCTCTAAAATGGAGATATATCAGGCGTCCAGCAAAATTGCAGGTTTGAATTGTCCACAGCGAGTACTGCATACCATGAGATTATTTTTTTTGCAAATTTAAGTGGTTCGTAGCTTCGCTTCCTCTTGTTCATCTCAATACACCTTCATAATTTGGTGGAGACGATCAAATATTATATGCGTGAGCATGTTTATCGCTGTCCCGAGGTAATACTTTTAATTGCACAGGAACTGCCCGGTGGGACGTTTGTGACGAAAGTCACAGCAAGCGACGATGACGTTGGTCTAAACGCCGTGCTGCGTTATGACATCATCACATCGGATGCGGCAAAAGAGAAAGCTTTTCTGATTGATGATGTCACTGGTAGAATAGTTACTTCTTACAGGTGATGATCGATTAGGTTAATGAACTATTGTTGTCATTGCCATGCAGTAAACCAATTTTATTTTTTCAGTTCCACGCGAGAGCAGCATATACAGTAATACCGATAATACACCACCTCCGATATCATTTTGTATCGCTGTGATCTGAAGCTGCGCCACAGCACTGAAAAAATATAAACGCACAATGAACGTGTTCTCTATTTACTCTTGTATTACTGTAATGTACGAGCGCTATGACAAGCCTTGAACGATATTCGTACAGGGAAGTTTTTATGTTGCCAATTCGATCATGACCTTGCTGGGAACAATACCGAAAACTCNCGATCGAGTTACTTGCAGTACTGCTTCTCTCCTTCCTNTACGTTACTTGCAACTACCCTGAAAATTATGCAATACGTCAGACGTGCAAANGCACAATACCTAGTATGCTGATTTTGGAAAATTGTCTGTAATATCACAAAANAATGAAATTGTTTATGTGTGATGAATGCTATTTTTGCTAATCTTATAATGCGTGTAGGTGAATGGTACGTTTTTATTATATGATTGAGGAAAGCAGCTTTCCGGCTCTTCTTTTCGGTATTCCACATATGGCGATGTAGTGCACCTCACTGAAGCGCCAGCCTGAAAATATTGCACTTCATCATAAACAGCCTCAAACACAAAAATATATTTGCTATTTGCTGTCGCCGAGACGACACTTTTGAAAAATATGGTGCAGTCATGTTGTTTTTGTTTTCTGACAGGCTTGACAGGGAAATCCGCCATTCGTACGCCCTGCACGTACAAGTGCATGACCTTGGCGTTCCACAGCAGCGGACGTCTAAGATCATTAACGTCATACTTGATGACATCAATGATAACCTCCCGGTTTTTCCAAGAAACGAATTGGCAGGTACCGTCAGAATAGCACTGCTTGAATTGCTCATAAACCGGCCTTAAATACTTTTTCATATATCTTCATATAACTGTGGGGGAAATGAAGAATGTTGAAGCAGTGCTTTAGTTCAGGTAATGTTTTTAGCTTGTTATCGAAGCTTGAGATTTTTAGTCCTCTAACAAGTTGCCTTACCATGACAGAAATTTAAGTTTTTCTGCCAGTTACTAACGCGCCAATTTGACTAAAACCGANTTGACTAAAATTCTCTATCCTGTAATCAGCCCATAGAATAGNGATCTCCAATTTGACGAAACAGAAGGGCCAGTTATGCAGTAGCCTGAGACCTGGAGAGCCAGTATGGAAAGCGGATCACTACGATGAAAACAACCAAGCGTTTGGTTGGGAAATAACAACAAAAAACAGTAGTTATTGCTTATTTGAGACTGGGCATGACCAATTTCATCATGCTTAGTCTCAAACACAAAAGTAAGCGACCCGAAGCAGTACTAAGAATCACCTATTGCATTTTTAAATCGTACCAACAGCTTTACTATCAAAACTAACTTAGGGCAAAGAACAACATGATTTCCATTTTTAGTGATACAAATTCTTGTAAACGAAAATCGCCACACAAAGCGTATCAAAGGTCAAAATGCACAAGTTTTGCGGATCTCTAAGAACCAGTGCATTGCGTATGCACCTAATCTACATTCAAGCACAGTCTTTCCTAGAATTTTAACTTAGCACTTCAACATAAAACCACAGGAGAAACTAACTTTGGCCATTTAATGTNAAGCCATGGCTTCGGAAGGACCTTTTCCAATGGGGTTGCAGTACTGGATTTTACAGCGTAGGCCAATAGGATTTTTCCAGGGGTGAACAGTGGGGAAATTTCATTTTATCAACTTCCAAACTAAGAGAAAAACAGTTTTCTACGAAAACATTTATGACAAAATATCACATTTCAAAATCCAGAGTGGGCCAAGGCCCCCGTATCACCACATCCCGACACCTATATGCAGGGCCATGAGAAAAAAAGCCATAATATGAAAAATTTGAGTGACATCAAAACGTAACATTTTCAGGATCTACATTTCTATCAAATGGAATAAGGCCAAAAAGGGTACAATGCAGGTAGAAGAGTCAGAGGTAAAATGTCTGACTCCGATCCTTCAAAATGTCCGACTCCCGCCTCCGACCTTTCCGAAATTTCCGACTCCGACTCCATTCATAAAGTGAGTGAAGTTTGGCTGTCAAGAATTTTGTAGCAACTAGCACTCAATGAAAATCGTGGTACGCAGCCAGAATTCTGTTTCAACAAGAGTTTCACAAAAAATTGTACCATTTCAACAGGAATTCTCAACTTAGGAGTGTGATGTAAAAAACGATCCAATCACACTTCCGGAGTCGGAGTTGGACAAAAAATCAGATTTCCAATTGGACTTCCGGAGTCGGAGTCGAACAAAAAAATCGTCTCCACACAAAAACCTCCGACTCCTTGTGACTACGATTCCNCAACCCTGGTACAAGAGGCCACGACCACAGAGCACGATGGGCCGCATGTGNTCTGCGTGTTTGACACCCCTGACACAGGGGACTTTTAAAACTGGGAAAGTATCGTTAGAATGAATTTTGCCATTAACAGTTTGAAATTCGTTCGCTTGCAGTTTGCTAGAATGCTATCGATTACACATTTCTAATATTCAACTGCGAACAACTGCGCAGCAGGCAATTGATTTGAGTTTGTTTGGTGAAGTTGTCGTGGCGAGGACGCCTTCTGCAGTTTGCGAAGTTGTCTCATGCTGCCTGTGTTTCCGAAAAAACGTTCTAATCAACTCTGCAATCAAAGTCGGCGTCTGTTGAAAATTTTAAGTCAAATCGTTCCTGAGTGAAGTATTGCATGAGCATTTTCTGCAACGTTCACGAGTGTAGTAAGCCGACTGGACGCTCGATGTTTTACGCTGGTTATGTTCTACCACTGTTGGTTGCTACGCAGTGATGCGGTCAAGTGGCGACGTAGCCTCAACTTGCTTGAAATCAGTCGACATTTTCTCACTTTTTGCGTACGGCACCTGAAAATAGGCGCCTTTCTTATTGTCTGTGAAAATCTTTATCAAAAAGTGCTGTTATCTCGACTGGACATAGTAATGTTTTTTAAATACATTCTTCCCGCGCGTATTTTTCATGACCACACGCTTCAACACGTTTTATTTTACGTCACGGCTTCATACTTAGCATCTTTACAACTAATTTTAAAACTATGTCCAAAAAACACGATTTAGATTCTCTTCGCACTAGGTGCTCGGAAAACCATTCACGTGATGGAGAACGTTCGACCAGGGGCTGTGATTGGTTCCATACCGCACGCGGTTGACCGTGACGAAAGACCCGAGATATTTTATCATATTCTTTCACAAGATGGCAGCGGTGAGTGGCGACAAACGTTCAAGCTCAAAAAAGATCGAATCGTGCTGAAGGAACCATTGGACCGTGAACAAACGAGCAGGTTCGTTGTGGTTTCTGTTGATGGCATCGGCATGAAAAATACTCCTTGATTTCACCAGACCGTTGTCCTACGCGCATTTTCGCCCTATCCAGTTTCTCTGTCTGATGACATCAAACTTGATTTAATATCTCAACCAAAATGGCATAGTAAATTGTTTGCATAAAAATCGCGAAAAATTTCAAAAGTATATTGCAGTATTACTAAAGTTCAACAGACGCGCTCATTTGATTGGTTTAGGTATGAAGGCTTTTAATGTCAGATATTCATTCAGTTGGATGGCTGCGTTCAACTACAACTGGTTTTAACGCTAAACTAAATCGCACAGCGGGCAAAGTATTCCCTTCATCACTTGACATTGCCAGGCTTTATGAATGCTTGAATTTCCAAGCAATGGTGCTAATGTGTTCAAAGAAATGAACGACTTAATTCTTTGTTCCAAGGTTTTTATCTGCTTGTTTTTACACTTACTGTATGTCATCGCAAGGCGTTTTTCAACGCCTGTCAACGGGTATGCTGCCATTTTTCAGCAGACGTCAATAAGCTTTTCAGCCTAAGCTTCTCAGAAAGAATATCTTTGCACTTTTTTGGCAGAATGTGTAAAATAATGCTTTTTTGCTAAATGTTGCAAAACGTATAACAATATCGCACGTCCAAAAAAAGAATCTTACGTTTTCTAGTATTTCCTTTCAGGTACGTTCTCATAATCGGAGCGACAAACAACCCCAACTTCAGCAAGCCTAACTTGTTCGGACGCTGGGACACAGCCGCTGGCCTGCAGACCGTAACTCCGGCCTCGCTAAAGGAAAATGAGATTGTGAATCCCATATCTCTTCTATGGGATCCGTCTCGCGACACGTCCTTGCTGCAGATGACAATCGTTGTTGATGACGTGAACGACGAGAGACCCGGATTCGCGAGAAAAAGTTACGTCACAGCGGTTGAGACTAACTCGAAAGTCGGAAGCTTTGTGGCAAAGGTAACGCAGCACATGCCTTTTATCTTTTTTATTAAAAAAGGATACAGATATAAACTAAACCCAGTTAATGAAAATGTTCTGTATCAGTGGCGTAGCCAGCCCAAAAATTTTGGGGGGAAACAATTTGGGGGGGCAAAGTGTGTGATTTTAGGCGAATGACACTATTTTGTTTGGAAAAACGCCTCTCAAAGCACATGACTATATTTTCCAAAAATTTGGGGGGGCCATGGCTCCTTTGGCCCCCCCTGGCTATGCCTATGTTCTGTATTTATTGATGGACGCCATGCATTAGTGAAATTACTGCTGTGCTCAGAAAGAATTGTTTCAAACGCAGATGAATGCAACTGATCCAGACCTTGACGATATTCTGACGTATCACCTCGAAAGTTGTCAACTGATTCTTCCTGACAATACGAGGCTTTCACAATGTCGACACTTCGCCATAAACAAGCATGACGGCGTCATAACAACAGCAAGGTCACTGCTCAAGCGAAGAGGGTAAGTTGAAGAGTTTCGATAGCACAGTTTTATTACGACAGTGTTTTCGGTAGTGAAGAAACCGATTCGAAACTTTTCGGAAGTATATGGAAATGAAAAGGTCATTGTTTTTCTGAGGGACTTAAAATCTTGCGTGTTCTTCTTGATTTCCTTCTCCATTCAATGAAATCATCAAGGTAAGTGAAAATCGGTTGATAGTACCTGCAGAACGATAAAGATTGATTCAAGCAAAACATTTAACTTTTAAGACACGCAAAAAACACGTGTTCAGGGGCGTAGCAAGGTTAGATGGCGTCCGGTGCAAGAAGCAAGTTTGGCGCCCCAATGTTCGAACCTAAGACTGCATTGAGGAATATACTTGTGACATTCTTGGCTCTTTTGTGCGCCCAACAGTGATTCGGCGCCCAGGCAATTGTACCCCCTTGTCCTACCCACTTTACGCCCCTACGTGTGTTAAAAATTGAATGAAATGAAGGCGTTTCCTTCGTTCGGCAAATACGCTTTGGAAAAAACAATATCGTACCCAAGATTGTGATAATTGCGACCCCTTTTGTCATAGTGAACTGCAAGTGTGAACTCAGAATTTCATATTACTACACGCTTATTCATTTTACTTAGCGTTTGGGATCGCACATCGCTGTCCTTCACACTAAATAATAAATAACATCATCCAAAGAGGCACGGTTGGTGTGCCTAAAAATAAGGCATGCAGACTGATCTGCATCTGAGGCAAATCGGTTTGAAACTGGAGTATGAAGGCCGCTTTCAAAACTCTAATGTGGTAATGAAGGCCAAAACTATAGTGGATGTGTTGCTGCATGCCACACGTTAGAATTAGCATGTCTTTACGAGAAGCTGGTGTGCTCATCCAACACAGAAGAGCAAGGTTTGCCTGCCAGACAGTGTACCCCAAAACAGGTCAGAAAAAAACTTTCAGAAAATCAGAAAAAGTTTTACAAATAAACAAAATAACAACCAATCTTAACAAAATTAAAGTTGCATTTCACTGCTCTGCACTCTGCAGAGATATTCAGCAGAAATGTACCCGTATCATCCAAACTAATAATCCTAATTCATTTCTTAGTACGGCACAGCTTTTCCCATTGCAGAAATTAAGCAGCTAATAGTAGATGTTTTCTATTCTCACCTGTTACCGTATTCATGATGCTCGAAGTGTTTTCTAGGCCCTCCCACCAAACCTTTGGGCACGATCCTGTGGTAACCCCATGGAAAATCGTAGCCACTGTGGTTGTCCACCAGCAACGGTATGAAAACCATTATGAAGAGGGTTCGCGTCAGAGGGTGTGCACCTTGAATCTTCAGAGGAAACGGATTTTTTAAACAGAAATACAAGCAAAACTTTAGAAAATGAACTGTGGTAGTATTTCAAGTGCTAAGGCTCGAGTGTCATTGATACATTTTCTTTAATTGAACGCGTGGTAATGTTGAAAAAATTTTAATAAACATCTTTCCACTCCAGCAATATCTACATCTTAAGGGACCATAGCAGATCATCAATTCTCGATACGTTTTAGACAATTAACTTTCCAAGCTAATTTTAGGCTTTGGTGAAATGTGGCTATCAGATGAGAATGGCCAGTGCAAACCTTCAGTCCGGCATTGGCTGAGAGAACCAGAGCAACCCGTTCGACCACATGCAGCTGATTTGTTACCTTGGCATTGACTGATCTGTGAGTGTGATGCTTGATGTGAAACAACCTGCCGAAAAAAATCAAATCAATCGGCGAATACCACCCGAGCGGGAAGAGCATCTGCGAAAGTAGCATCAGAAGTTAAAATATGAACACATCGAAAGTGTGTTACATCCACTGCAGTCTAATCGCTATCCGTCCAATGCTATTCGTTCGTTTTGCTGAAACGAATTCCTTGTTTTCACTTTCAAGCAAGACCTTGGAAACAGCATAAACTGATAAATGTCAGCAAAATAATCTCCATGGTGCACGAAAGTACCAAAATATCATTAGTTCGTGTTCAGTTTCAGGTTTACTGATTCTACTGAATCCCCTTTTTAAAAGGTACTTTGTTTGTAATACCTTATTTTGTTTGCCAAATTGCACACATGCTTCACACAAAAAAACATCAGGATTTTGATCAACGACTGCTCGATCCCTGTAGAATTTAGTTGCGTGCTCCATAGACACCTAAATATGCCAATTGACCACTGTTTCGTGTTACACTCAAGAGGAGCGTTAATAAGCGAAACGTTAGTGCTGGTCTGAATCTCACAAATGAGAACGACAAGATCTAGCGTGAAATCTCAGGTCTGAAGAATTAGTCTCCTGTTTTTCCACTATGGAAATAATGTTTTCATCTCGTTGTTTGTTTAAAGCACAACCTCATTTTTCTATAGCATGACACCATGCAGGAGTTTCTTTTGTAAATGCTTCTTGCCTGTAAAGAGTTGCAGTTTTGTGGAAATAGAAATGCTGAAGGAAAAACAAGGCGTCGTACACAATGATGGAGACAACAAGATGGCGGACCATGTCACCCAGCAACGGCGGTGATTCTGGCAGTGCCCGTGTTGTCTACAAGCGAAAAAGAAGTTACAATAAAAAAAACACCAAATCAAGTTATATAGTTCTAGGAATCCAGAACAGGATTTTGCTTCAGCCGGTTCCAAAGGCTTTTCATTCGCATAATAAGATTTAGGTGAAACGTACGACAGGTTTTGCGAAAACAGTTGAACTTGTCTATTTTATAGAAGTTTCCTTCAATATCAAGTTGTCAACCTCCACCTGAAAGCTTCACCGAACATTCACAACAGCAAACGTCCTTCGACAACTTGCATCGTCGATATTTCATGGCATGATGCATTTTAGCCTGAATTTCACACTCTTCGCCGTACGGAGCTGCAAGACGACAATACAGCTGTTCGTGTGCAGATTTTTAACTGAAGATTCGCATTCGAAAAAAAGTAGGAAACACAATGTTGAGACTTCAGACACTGATTTGGTAATCGTAGGTTTCGAATGGATTTTTTCAGCAGAAGGGTTTACCGTCAACACGCGTAATTTTATGTCAAAACACAGTCACATGTTTGCTGCATTGAGCTCACTTGAATCCAATCACGAGCTTTTTCCTTCAGCACCCCAGCATCCACCCCAACGTACGTTTTCACGTGAAACGTGTCCAGAATACTGAGTGGCAGCACGTACTCGACCGACTCGAGAATCAGCTCCTTGAGGGAAGCCACCTGAAACCCGGCGCTTGTTCTTGTTATTCTGCATATGTCACAAAAGACACGATTTTACGTTTAGCTAATGCTTGTGTTGGTGCGAAGGAAATATGGACACGAGTGTTGATGCTATTGACGTGAAAATCGTTCAGAATCATTTGTATTTATCATCGAGGTCTATCTGACAATAGCATCTCAAAACAAAAACACTTGTCTTCATGAAAAATTTGATTTGTCCCTGGTCTCTGGTAAACAGGTGTCGCAAGAAAAGTCCTCGTAGTTATTTTATGCATGCTTGAAGAAATATCATAAAAATTACCAAATCGTTTGAGGCAGTGGTTCCCAACCGGGGAGGAATTTGATGAGTTTGGGGGAGGAATTTCCACTTCATAATAATAATTCCTTTATTACAGACTCGTGGTCCATATCACACGCACAATCATACAACACAAGAGCACAAAATGCTTAGACATAGCCAGAAGCGCAACCAGGGGGGCAAGGCGGGCGCAATTCCCCCGGCACCCAATCACTATGGGGGTGCAGAAAAGTCACAACAATGTCACAAGTACTTTCTTCAACAGCACATTTGCTTCCGAAAGGCCTCAGGTTCGAAAATGGGGGGGCCAAACTTGTTTCTTGCAGCGGGCGCCATCTAACCTCGCTACGCCCCTGGCCATAACGCATTACAGAATCGGTGTTTGCAGACGACCAACACTGATAGGAGCAAAACACTTCAACAGTGCCCCCAACAGTAGCGTCATTCACCCATCATAATACAAGCATAGTTAAGGTACTTATTCATTTTAAGGGTTGTACTTCATTTTGAGTTGAAATTGCCTCTTTCAATTAGTTACATATCACTTTATATTTGTAAGCTATTTTTAGTAGACTATCACTTGCACTTTTTGACATACTTTAGTGTCATTACTTGACAACAAATAGTTTTTGTCCCACTTTTATTAATCAAGTTATTGTCGTCAATAAAGACCATTGTTCTAACCTACGAACCCGAACAGGGGAGGGATGAAAGTTCCATAAGGGAGGAATGAAAAGTTCCAAAATGAGCAAAGGGAGGAATACATCAAAATAGGTTGGGAACCACTAGTTTAAGGACTTCGTGTTTCAGGACGAACAAAAATGTTTTAGGATAACACAATCAACCTTCCTCCTTCCCGGTGATGAATTTCATAATTTCAGGGAAGAATTTTCTACTACATATTTGCACGTAGTATCGCACATCTAGCCTTGTTGTCCAACAAAATTGACAAATTGAGGAATGCAACAAAAAATAAAGGGCCCCTGACTTACGGAAATGGCATTCAGCGATACACCATAAGGTATGAGCCAATGTACATGGCAATTCTAGGCTAAAGGTGGCAAATGATTTCGAGGTGTTTGTTTATCATCAGTGGTTTTTAATAACGTCAAATCGTGAATTCTTTCGGCAGAAATGAAACGCAGCAACTCTTAAACTACGATGGCTTCTAAAAAATTGAGCTTCCAGCGCTATTTGCATTAATTTGAATCTAAAATTCGCTTTTTGTCTCGAGTCGAAGTAACTTGGGAACTATCGGGCTACAGTAGGAAAATAAACTTGTTGATTTCGTGTGAGTCTAGCCATAAAACGTGGAATTGCTGTTCAAGCCGTCGTTACAAGTAAACACAAAAGAATCCCTGGTGGAGAACGAAAGGTCGGCACAAAGCAGTGGATTTGCTTGTCACACAGCTGCGTTGTCATTGACTGCGCAGCATATCAGTGGCAAATCAAACTACACAAACTGTTTGCGAATCCTATTCAAAACGATTTACGAACGTCAAACAATAGAAAGTTTTTTATGCGCTAGATTCCTGGAGACTCTCAGGTGGAAAATCCACGCCGGGGATTTCCTGTTTATTGGAAGCCAGATCAGGCTGCTGAACTTTCATAAACTGTCGTCTCAGTTGTTCCGATTCTACAGCATGTATGGCTGAAAGCACAGACGTTTGACTGTCACATCTCTTTCAAACGAGGACATTTCAATTACCCACTTTACACTGCACTTGTTATCGGATTGACGCGTGAGCGATTCATCGTCCTTGGCTTACCTTCGTGAACGCACTTGAGAACTCGATATTGGGGCGTTTTTATACTGCAAGGACTCAAAGATTTGCTTCGTGGGTTTGGCCTATGGTATTGCGAAAGCTGGGGAATAGGTGAAAATGAAAAGGTGAAG